>Ga0256829_1001014_pt1 | contig 24296 bp, 24 predicted proteins | sample 131447metaG_FD_185979 | JGI IMG/M metagenome (GOLD analysis project Ga0256829, IMG submission 185979) | Hydrothermal vent microbial communities from Lau Basin, Pacific Ocean - 131-447 | ecosystem: Environmental > Aquatic > Marine > Hydrothermal vents | place: Pacific Ocean: Lau Basin | collected...
CTTCTCTTTAAGTTTTAGCTCTAGTAAATCTTCTGGAGAGGTGACTACTAAAGCACCATGTGTTGCATAAGATTTTACACCTTTTATCTCTGGATGTGCCTCATCTCCAAAGATCACAACACTATACCCAGCTTCACTCATCTCTTGGGCTATCTCTTGAGGTTTGGTTACATAAGGGCAAGTAGCATCGACAACATCAACCTTATTTTTTTTTAGCTCTTCAAGTTCATTTTTTTGGATTCCATGGGTGCGAACAATTGCTTTATCACCCTCAGAAAAAACTTTATAGTCATCTGTAAGACCTACTTGAAAATCTGCATCAAGTCGTGCTATCTCTTTTGAATTATGTATCAAAGGTCCATAGGTAGAGGCATGCTTGTTTTCCTCTGCAATTTTTATAGCGCGTTTAACACCAAAACAAAATCCGTAGTTTTCAGCTAACTGTATTTTCATAATATAAACTTTATATCTGTTATTTTTTTAATCAATTCAAAAAAGTTTGGGAAAGAGGTGTTTATACACTCTAAGTCACTCACTTGCATCCCACATTTGAGTCCAGCTATGATAAAGCTCATAGCGATTCTATGGTCACCATCACTATCTATAGTGGCACTTTTTAAAGTACCCCCAGTAACAGTATAACCATCTGCGTATTCAGTAGTTACGATGCCACAGGCCTTGAGTCCCTCTACAACAGTGGTAATCCTATCTGACTCTTTGACACGCAACTCCTCTGCATTTTTTACGGTGCTGGTACCCTCTGCACAAGCAAAAGCGATAGAAAGAGCTGGAAGTTCATCTATGAGCCATGAGATATTATCTTCAACTACTATAGCTTTAAGTGGTGCATACTTGACATAGATGTTACCAATAGGTTCATATTTGTCATCGGTGAGTTCATATCTTATATCTGCACCCATACGCTCTAGGGCTTTAAAAGCTTCTATCCTTGTAGGGTTGAGAGTTACACCTTGAAGCACTATACTTGCATCTGGCGTAATAGCGGTAGCTACTGCGAAGAAAAAAGCACTTGATGGATCAGCTGGTACTCGGATACTCAGAGGGGAAAGCAACTCTTTTATCGGAGAGATTGTTGTTGTAAGTGCATCTACTTTAATACCTGCTCCCATCCCACGAAGCATTCGCTCTGTGTGGTCACGAGAGAGTTCTGGCTCGGTATATGTGCAGATGCCATCAGCATGGAGTGCTGCTAAGATCATACATGACTTTACTTGTGCTGAAGCAATTTTAGAACTATAGTCAAATGACTTAAGAGAAGAACCTCTAATACTTAGAGGTGCAAGGTTGGAGTCCTCTCTACCATCAATAACCGCCCCAATGTCATGCAAGGGTTGTGTCACTCTCTTCATAGGTCGGCAACGGAGATATTTATCTCCAGTTAAGATGAAATGCCCATTTGCCGAACTTAAAAGTCCACAAAAAAGTCGCATTCCTGTCCCAGAATTACCACAGTCGAGAATTTCAAAGGGTTCTTGTATCCCTTCCGAAGAGATTTGTATCACTTCACCATCATCAACTACTTTAGCTCCAAGGTTTTTTACTATCTCTAATGAATTGAGTGTATCTTCTGCTCTTAAAAAATTCTCTATTTTACTTGTACCAGAGGCTAACATCGCAAACATCACACTACGGTGAGAGATAGATTTATCTGGAGCAATATCTGCTATCTCCAATGAAAAACTCTTTGCAGAAGCGATAGTAACCATGCTCATGCCTATCTTAAACCTATCTGTAGTTTTGACTGTAAGGCATCAAGAATATTATTGATAGATGATGTAATATCCTCTTCTTGGAGTGTTTTATCATCTCTTTGAAGTGTGAAGCGGATGGTCAAACTCATCTCATCCGCCAATTTTTCATCACTATAGATATCAACTGGTTTGAAACTCACTATCTCATCAGTTTTCACCTCATCAATAACTGATTTTACTTGGGCATATTTCATAGACTTTGGCATAATAACACTAAGATCTCTTTGTGAAGCTTGATACTTTGAGCTCTCTTTTGCTATTTTCAAGCTACAAGGGAGTTTCTCAAAATCGAGTTCACAGAGATATGTTATATCTAAATCATAATCATTTTGCACTGATGGGTGAAGTCGAAACAATTCCCCTACAACAACACCAGACTGAATAACAGTTGCTGATTGATAGGTGTGTGACAACTGATGCGTTGTTTTTGTTTCGACTAGATCAAATTCACCAATAATATCAGTCACTTTTTGCACAAAATAACCAAAGTCAACCTTCACAGGTTTTCCAGAGTTTGCTAGTGAATCTGCTGTTTGTGTACCACTTGCCAACATTGTCATCTTTACACTTTCGTTACGCTCTTTATCAAAAACTGAACCCACCTCAAACAATTTTATACAAGAGTATCCGTTTTTAACATTGAGCGAAGCAGCTTTGAGCATCCCTGTTAGAAGTGTTGGTCTTAAAGTATCTAAAGTGTTTACAATAGGATTGAGTAGATCTTTTTGCTCTACTAGAGTCTCAAATCCGTAAGAGTTAAGAATCTTTTTTTCATCAAAAACAAAATGGATAGACTCAAAAAATCCTATATCTGCGGCTTTATATCTGTATGTTTTACGCTTTTTATACCAAAAATAATCATCTCCAAGACGATTTTCTTCTTGAAACTCAAAAGGTTTTGAAGGGATATTGTCTATCCCAACTAAACGAACAATCTCTTCAACGATATCTTGCTTATTTTTAATATCATGACGATATCTTGGAACGGAGATAACAAAAGAATCTCCTTGAGATTTTGATGTATCAAATCCAAGATTTTTAAGTATCTTTGTAATCTCTACTTTATCAATACTGTACCCAATAATCTCATCAATCTCATCTTTTGTAATACTTATAACTACATTTTCATACTTATCACACAATTCAATAACTCCACCATAAATATCAGATGCTGAATTTATCTCTAACATTTGCATACAACAATCAAGACCTCGGTTAAGTTCTGGTTCACTACCTCGGGATGTTTTATAATAAAGTGGTCCTGACTTTATCTTGGACTCTTGCATCTGTCTTGAGATAATCTCAGGTGGAATATAACTCGCTTCAATAAGGATAATACCCTCATCAACATCTACAAGTGAAACATCTTCTTGGATGATACCTACCATTGAAGCTTTTTTCTTATCTGTAGAATATATACAAGCAAAACCCTTTTCACATTCAGCTAAATCTATCTTAGCAATGGTTTCATCTTCTTTTTTAAAAAAGCTATGTTTATAAGCTCTTAGAATAACTCCGCTACTATGCGTAGAATAGAGCATCAAGGAGAGAATATCTGAATCTCTCGTTTCTTCTATCTGGGAAAGTCTCAATTTTACAATAAAAGGTAAAGTAAGATTTTTCAGATCAACAGCTTTATATCTAAGATTGACATGGTAGTTTTTATCGTGAGAAAGATTTAAAATTCTTCCAATACCAACGCGTTTATCTTCATTTGTGTTGACAACGGCATCTTTAAGTGGACGATTGTATGCTGCACTCAAGTCTCGTGCTACACCACGGATACTTAGACAGTCACCCCTATTTGCAGTAAGTTCTATCTCTATGAGATCATCAGAAAAAAGCGAATGCCCTTTTACTTCATCTCCAAGTCTAACTTTTCGGACAGACTCGTCTAACTCGATGATACCATCCATAAAATCGGGAAGCCCTATCTCACTAGCTGAGCATATCATCCCCTCGGATTCAATTCCACGAAGCTTTACTGGCTTGATAGCAAGTCCAGTTGGCATCACTGCACCAATAGTTGCTACAACGACATTCAAACCCTCTCTTACATTTGAAGCTCCACATACAATTTGACGAATACTTGTACCAATATCTACTTTACAAACATTAAGCTTATCTGCATCTGGATGCTTTTCACACTCTAAAACCTTACCAAAAACTATCTTTTTTGGAATATCATAAGACTGTAGTTTATCTACTTCTAAACCAATAGAATTAAAAGTTTTACATAAATCTTTTGTAGTTATCCCCTCTAAATCTATCCATTCGTTTAACCAACTTCTAGTTACTATCATCTAAATTGCTCCAATAGCTTTATATCACCCTCAAAAAGTGAACGAAGATCCCCTATCTGGTGAATCAACATTGCAAAACGCTCAACACCAAGACCAAAGGCATAGCCACTTACATCTTTGTATTTTACCGCTTCAAAAACATTTGGGTCAACGATGCCACAACCTAGAACTTCAAGCCAACCTGTATGTGAACAGACACGACAACCATCACCCTTACAAAATACACAAGAGATATCTGCCTCAGCTGAAGGCTCTGTAAAAGGAAAAAAAGAGGGACGAAATCGAACTTCTACCTCTCCAAACATATATTTTAAAAAATCTTCAAGAATAAACTTCAAGTTTGCAAAAGAGACTTTCCCTTTTTTATCTACTAAAAGACCCTCTATCTGATGAAACATCGGTGTATGTGTTAGGTCATAATCACGACGGAACACAGTACCTGGAGCTATCATACGAATCGGTGGCTTTTGTGCCATCATAGTACGGATCTGGACTGGTGAGGTATGTGTACGCAAGAGCATCTCATCTCTAAAATAAAAAGTATCTTGCATATCTCTTGCAGGGTGGTATTTCGGAAGGTTAAGTGCTTCAAAATTATGAAAATCATCCTCTACCATCTTCCCAGTTTTTACTGCAAAGTTCAGAGATGCAAAGTATTCTACAATCCTATCCATCGTTTCCATCACAGGGTGTAATGCACCAACTTCACTAGATGCACTAAACAAAGAGACATCAAGTCCCTCTTGCTTCATTGCCAACTCTAACTCTTTAGTTTGTAACTCCATCTTTTTAGATGTAAGTTCATGCATTAATGCACTTTTTTGAGTATTTAACTCTTTAGCTATTTTTGATTTCTCTTCATTTGGAGCTTCTTTCATCTTTGCAAATTCAACTGCTAAGATTCCTTTTTTTCCAAATATTGAGATTCGTATCTCTTCTATCGCGTCAACACTTGTAGCGTTGTTTATCGCGTCATACCATTTTTTCAATAGTCTCACCCATTCGTTTAAATTTTAAAAAGGATTATACCAAAATATATTTACAGATAGCTTTGTTTGAGATTTTATATGTTACAATTATACAAATTCACAAAAGGAAAAATATGTGTTTATTTTGTAAAATAGTCAATGAAGAAATTCCATCAAACAAAGAGTTAGAAGATGAGAATTTTTTAGCATTCCATGACATCAACCCTAACGCACCCGTACATCTACTCGTTATCCCAAAAATTCATGTAGATAGTTTTAATGAAGTAAGCCCAGATATGATGGCTGGTGCTACTAGCTTTATTCAAAAACTTGTACAAAAAGTGAACATCAACAAAAGTGGTTATAGAGTTATTACAAATATAGGAGATGATGGTGGACAAGAGGTTAAACACCTACATTTTCACATCCTTGGTGGAAGTAAACTTAAATGGGGACATTTTACAGATGCAGATCCTAAAGGTAGCTTTTAGAAAACTAAGGTAGAATTTCATTAATATTAGTACAAATAAGGTTAATAATGGTTAAAAAAATTCTACTTACTCTCAGCTTTGTTTCTTCACTTTTTGCAGCTGATTCATCTCAATTTATGAATGACCAGATGAAAGGCTTTAACAGTTTTAAGAAGTCTCAAGAGGAGGGTTTCAAAGCCTATAAAAAAGCTCAAGAAAAAGCTTTTAAAGATTACAAAAAAGAGATTGGTGCTATCTGGAAAGAGCCTAAACTCTCTTCTAAAAAAGATTGGGTTTCTTACTCTAAAGATAAAAAAACCCGCTCAGATGTTGACTTTGAAAACCAATACATTACAGTACAAACAGTAGCAAAATCTCCTAAAGAAGCTCAAGCAAACCTCCAAATGGCTCTTGCTAAAGCAGTAACTATAGATACAAAAACAGTACAAAACACTGATCCCCTCCAAAAAAGACTTGCCAAAATCAAAAAACCAGATGGTATGGTGAGTGCAAAGGTCAATGCACAGCCCATACTCTCTACAGTTGTCTTTAAAAAACCACCTACCCGAAAAAGTGTTCAAAGATATGTCAATAAATATATCTCGGCAAAACATATCAAAGTTAAAAACTCTAAAAAAGTAAAATATGCTAAGATCTATAGTGTCAGAATCAAGTTACCAAAAGATACTATGATAAAACGCTCAAAAGTATATTATGATGTTGTAAAAGCTAATGCCAAGAAACAAAAACTTCCTATGCCACTCATCTTTGCGATTATGCATTCTGAGAGTAGTTTCAACCCAAGGGCAAGAAGCTACATACCTGCATTTGGTCTTATGCAAATAGTACCAAAAACAGCAGGAAGAGATACCTACAAGTATCTTTACAAAAAAGATAGACTTGTCTCAGGAAGCTATCTTTACAATTCAAATAACAATATAAAGATGGGGAGTGCTTACCTACACATACTTTACTATAGTTACCTCAGAAAAATCAAAAATCCAGATTCAAGACTTTATTGTACCATTGCAGCATATAACACTGGATCTGGGAATATTGCTTATGCTTTTACGAGAAAATACAATATGAACAAAGCAGCACCACTTATCAACAAACTCACACCCAAACAAGTCTACAATAAACTCATGAGAAGTTTGCGTCATGATGAACCAAAAAAATACTTAAAAAAAGTATCCACTAGAATGGCCGCATACCATAAGGTCTATGGGTCATAAAAGAGGTTTAATCCTCTTCTAAAAATTCTTTAAAAAAAGCAAGTTGTTCTATTGTTCTTACAGTTGCTGTCCCACCAGCTGATTTTCTTGCGTTCATAGAGTTTCTTAAAACTAAGAACTCCATGACATCTTCATTTATTCTCTCATCTATTTTTTTGAGTTCACTAAAATCAATATTACTCAAATCAATTTTGAGCTCTTCACTTTTTGCTACTGCATGTCCTGTGATGAAGTGTGCTTCACGAAATGGTATATTGCATTTTTCTACTAGGTAATCAGCTAAGTCAGTTGCTGCGAGATGCCCTACCGCACAAGCTGCTTCCATGTTGTGTGCTTTGACTTCCATAGTTTTGATAGCTTCACTAAGTATCTCTAAAGAGATCTCGGCAGTTTTTACTGCGTCAAAGACACCCTCCTTATCTTCTTGTGTATCTTTGTTGTATGCAAGAGGTAAACCTTTCATCACCGTTAAAAGTCCCATAAGCGAACCATAAACTCGACCTGTTTTACCACGGAGAAGCTCTGGTACATCAGGATTTTTCTTTTGTGGCATGATGGAACTACCTGTTGAGTATTCATCTGAGAGTTCAACAAATCCAAACTCATAAGAGGACCACATCACAAGCTCTTCACTCAAACGAGAGATATGCATCATCATTGTAGAGATATTGAACAAAATTTCTAGGGCAAAGTCTCTATCGCTAACCGTATCAAGGCAGTTTGTACTCACACTATCAAAACCTAAAAGTTGGGCTGTCATATCACGGTCTAAGTTATGTGGCGTTCCAGCAAGTGCTGCACACCCTAGAGGAGAGATATTGTTTCGTGTATGAGAGTCTTCAAACCTTGCAATATCACGCTTAAACATAGTCAAATACGCACCAAGGTGAAAACCAAAGTTTGTAGGTTGTGCATGTTGAAGATGTGTCATACCTGGAATGAGTGTCTGAGTATGTTTATTGGCTACCGCTAAAATCTCTTGCATTAGTTTTTTAAGTGCATCTATGATGGTAAGGTTTTTCTTGAGTGTCCAACGGCGAAAGTCAACTGCAACTTGGTCATTTCTACTTCTACCAGTATGAAGTTTTTTTCCAGCATCCCCAATAATTGCAGTCAATCTTTTCTCAATCCCCATATGGAGATCTTCATCAGAAATATTCCAAGTAAACTCACCATTTTCTATCTCTGATTTTACTTGATTTAAACCATTGACAATATCTTTGAGTTCCTCTGTAGTTAAGATTCCCTGCTTTGCAAGCATAGTTGCATGAGCTAATGAACCTTCTATATCTTCTATATACAACTCTCTATCATACATTATAGATGCGTTAAATTCATCTAATAAACTTGAAGCACTCGCACTAAAGCGACCTGACCACATTTTTTCCATTGGATTTCCCTAGTGAAGTAAATTATTTTACATATTTTATCGAAATAAGTTTAATCTTAGAGAGGTCTCTTAAGTAAGAGAAATTCTACTTAATTACAAGCAGGGACATTACCGCTGTCTTTAGCGTATTCGATAAGAAATTGTTTTAAGTGTTTTGCAGTTCTGGTATATTTTCTACTCTTGAAATATTTTTTATACTTAGCATATTTCTTTTCTTTTTTAAATTTTGAAGATCTTAGATGAACTGCGGCAAGCTTCTTGCCCTTTTTTTTCATATACTTCTTCCATGTTCTTTTATTGAAAGTCGAGATAAAAGCTTCTCTATCAGTATGGCACTTTATACATACTTTTGAGTATGCTCTTTGCCCCTTGTATAAAGCCGCTTCTGATGAGGAAAGTGTAAATAAAAGTAATGACGCAAATATAAAAATTATTTTTTTCATTAAAAACCTTAAACTAATTCATCTATATTACATTAGCAAATATTATATCTAGCTTATATCTTACAAATTTTCGTTATATTTGAATAGTGTGATTTATAATTGATACTTTTTATAGATTTTTTCATCTAAGTCCCAAATCCCACGACTTTTTAAAGACTCTACAACTGAACTTGTACACTCAACATCATCAGGCCACTCTCTATGAAAATTATCAAGTAAATTTTTATTTGTACCATCTACCCCAACCATTAAACCTGAAGTATAAATATCTCTTAGTGCATCTATATTATTGGTCACACGCCAAAGAAGCATATAGGAATTTTCTATATCATTCTTTTTTGCATCTACAAAAATAACTATGCGGATATTTGTACTTAGACTTACAAGTGCATCAAAATATTCTTTTACATTTTTTGTTTTTTCAACACTTATTACTGTAATAGGATTTTTTGTTCTTCGCATAAATTGCTGAAGTCCAATAGCATCAGGAATAAGCTCTTTAACATAACCAAAGAGCTCTTTATCCCCGAGAAGATGTGGAGCTTCTATTTTATGTGCTACAGTTGCGTCTATGCCTAGTTTACCGCCAACTAAAGCCTCAGCAGAGGAATGGTCAAGAGCATCTAAAATACCCTCTGTAATAAACATAGACTTTGGTGAAAACCTATTTAAAATATAGGTACTCAAAGCTTCATAATTTTCTAACCTTGGAGCATTTTCATCCAAAAAGATAGCATGTTTTACAAAACTCATCTGTCCAACACCCCAAAAAGCGTGCATAAACTGTTTTGCATGACCTTTATAGAGAGGTTTCATCTTTGCAACAATGAGATTATGAAAACCAGCATTTTCAGGCATATGATAGTCTATAAGATCAGGTGCAGTAGTTTTTAAAAGTGGAAAAAATATCTTTCCAGTTGCCCAACCCATATATTTATCTTCAAGAGGAGGCTTTCCAACAACAGTCGCTAAAAATGCACGCTCTTTTTTCATAGTAATAGCACTCACCTCCATAAATGGATAAGGTTCTTTTAAAGTGTAGTATCCAGTATGATCTCCAAAAGGTCCTTCTGTTTTTAAAGTCTCTGTTTCTACCCAACCCTCAATAACATAATCAACATCCTCAGGAATATATAAAGGGGTGGTAAGAGATCTTACTAAGCGTGCTGGTTTTTTAGTAATAAGACCATACATAAGTAACTCATTAACACCATAAGGGAGTGGTGCAGTTGCACACCAAGTATAAAGAGGATTTCCACCTATAGCGATGGAAACAGGCATCTTTTTACCAGCCTTTTGATACTGATCAAAAAAATGTGAACTATCTTTATGTATCTGCCAGTGCATACCAAGATGATTTTTATCATATACTTGGAGTCTATACATTCCAAGGTTTACCATCTCTCCATCAAAACTTTGAGTATATACCTGCCCCATAGTGATAAAAGGACCACCATCTTGTTCCCAAGTAGTAAGAACGGGTAGTTTAAAAAGGTCTATAGCATCACCCATAAGCTTGATCTCTTGACAAGCACCCTCACCTTTAAGGCGTTTTGGAAAGATGTTTTTAAGAGAAAATAACTCTTTTGCCATTGATATTTTTTGCCCGAAACCTGAGGGTGGTTTCATGTGTAAAAGTTTATCAATCTCATCTGCGACACTCTCAATAGTACGACCAAAAAGAATTTCACATCGTTTGTATGAGGAAAAAACATTCATCACAACTGGTTCATCAAACTTTACACCTGCTTTTTTATCTACAACATTTGTAAAAACGAGTGCATCACCACCATCTTTTTTCTTAACCTCAGCGTATGCTAGGTGTGGTATTTCAAGATAAATATCTAACTCAGCATCAATAAATCTAACTTCGTTATGTTTTTTTAATAATTCAATTGTTTTTTTCATAGATTTTTATCTTTAAAGCCTTTGTGGCATCTCCTCTTTAAACGCTACAGACTCAGCATTTTTCAGTAACTCTAAAGCACCTTTATCTATCATTTTTTTTGCGATAGTTATGCCTAAACCTTGAGAATCTTTCACATCAACTACCACTCTTTCATACATCACATTTGTTCCATCAGCAAAGCCAAGCATCACTCGAAAGGTTATCTTATCTGCATTTTTCACTGCATTACAAGCAACAGGAGCAGAACAACCTGCACCAATGCTAGAGATAAAATCTCGCTCTATCTGAGTACAGATAAAAGTGTCTTCATCTTTTAAAAATTCTGCAATCTCTAGTAGTTTATCTTTGTCTTGAACGATCTCAATACCAAGGGCAGCTTGACCCATTGGTGGTATCATCATATCTAAAGGGAGTTTTTGAGTAAAAGGAATATCTTTAAGCAAATCAAGCCTAAAAAGACCAATATAGGCAAGTATAATAGCATCATATTGACCCTCTGAAAGTTTTCGCAGGCGAGTATTTACATTTCCCCTTAAATCTTTCACTTTTAAATCAGGTCTTTTTTGGAGGAGTTGCATACGACGACGAAGAGAGGTAGTCCCAACTACTGCACCTTGTGGTAAATCTTCAAGGGAGCTGTATTTATGAGATAAAAAAACATCACTTTGATCTTGTCTTTGTGTGACTGCAACAAGTTCTAAACCTTCTGGAATATAAGTTGGTACATCTTTAAGTGAGTGCACAGCCATATCAGCATTTCCAGCCAACATCTCATCTTCAAGTTCTTTAGTAAAATGACCCTTCCCACCAATAAGAGCTAATGGCTTATCTAAGATCTTGTCTCCATTACTTACTATCTTGTTAAGAACAACTTCTATCTCTGGATATTGTGCTTCTACTCTTTCTTTTATATGATATGCCTGCCAAAGCGCTAAATCAGATACTCTAGTGGCAATTGTCAACTTTGTCATTGTTAATTAGCCTTTAGGTATTTTTTCTTAGATTTGTCAACCTTACCATCAAAAAATACTGTTGGAGTACCTTGAACCATCACCTCTTGGGCAATTTGTAAATCGTGATTATATCGTTCTTGAACTTGTTTTGATTTAATCTCTGCAGGGGTTATATGTGTATGGAATGTACTATTAAATGCACTGAGTATTTTGCTCACATCTCTCTCTCTTGCATTTTTTAACTTTACTTTGTAAAGATTCATTACTACATCTTTCTTACCTTGAGCCTCTGCAACATAAGCAGCTTTTACTAACTCAACAGAAGCTGGATGTAATGATGGCAATGGAAAATGATAATAATATATAGCAAACTTTTTTGGTTGTTTTTTCATATACTCTATAGCATTAGGGACATAAGATTTGCAAAATGGACATAAAGGATCCGAAAAAATAGCAATCTTGTGTTTTGCATTTACATCTCCATAGATAAGGTTCTCTTTCTTATAAAACGATGCTCTAAAAGGTGGTGCCACCAAATCTTTAAGAGAATCCCCTGTTTTTAAATCTAAAAGCTCTTGTGTTATCACTTGACCATTAGAGAACCAAATCATTTTTTGCTTGATTTTTCTATTGTTTTTTTTGATAACTGCAACTACATCTACGATAAAAGCATCCCAACCTTTCATCTTTTTTACACTGGTTCTAGTAGTGACTTTAATAGTTAAAGATTTTATATTTGGATTTTTAGAAAAAGACCTCTGCAGAAAATCTTCTACTTTTTTATCTGTAACACTTGCTTGTAAGGCACTACCTAGTAGTAGTGCTATCATGAATGATTTCAACATCAATAACATCTGATTCCTTTGTATAATTTACTTCTGTATGAGAGTTTGGATTTGGCATATTACATTTTTTTGAACGCATTTTGTATCTATTGACAAGCATAGTTGTAAAAACACTAAACTGCATCAGTCCACCGATAATATCTGTCATAAAACCAGGAATGATTAAAAGTATTGCACCAAAGAGTGTAAAAAGGTTTAAACTTTGAAACTGCTCCAGATCGATACAACTGTATGAAACTGCCGTTAAATTTTCACGCAAAGAGTCTTTAAAGTTGAGCAAGATAGTTATCCCTAGTCCTGCACTAAGAAGGATCTCTAAAAATGTAGCAAATCCTCCTATATAAGAGGATATATTTACAGAGATAATCACTTCTAAAAAGAGATATACTACAAAATAGATCATCTAAACTAACTCCATCACTCTCTTAAATATATCACCTGTGACTACTGTTGTCTTCTGTCTTGTTTTTCTCTCATAAATTTCTACTGTACCATTGAGCAATTCTTTACCAATTATAACAGTATAGGGGAAACCAATTAACTCAGCATCTTTCATCTTAAAACCAAATCTCTCTTTTCTATCATCAAGCATCACCTCTACATTTTCCCCAAGAAGTTTTAAATAAAGCTCTTCGCCTAAAGTATTTTGTGCTTCATCTTTGATGTTGGATACCATTATATTGATAGCATATGGAGCAGTTGCTTTTGTCCAGATACAGCCAAACTCATCATGATGCTGCTCTATCACGGCTGCAACTAAACGAGATACACCCATACCATAGGTACCCATAATAAAAGGCTGACTCTTTCCGTTTTCATCCAAATAGTTTGCTTTAAGTGCTTCTGAATAGGTAGTACCTAGTTTAAAGATATGACCCACTTCGATACCTTTCGTCAAGCTCAGTTTCCCATCACAATCTGGGCATTTATCGTCACCCTTAATCTCTTTGATATCTGTGATAGAGTTTGCATCAAAATCTTCACCAAGCTCATCCATATTTAAAAAGACTTCAACATTTGCACCATATTCACATTTGTCACAAACAGCGATAGTGTCTTCTCCAGAATCAGCAATGACCATCAACTCTTTTGAACCACTTCCACCAATAGCCCCACTATCTGCTTCCACTACACGAAAATCAAGTCCTAGTCGTGTAATAATTCTCTTATATGCAGCTTCTAATACTTCAAACTCTCTATCTAAATCTTCTTGAGATGCATGAAAACTGTACCCATCTTTCATGATAAATTCACGACCACGCATCAAACCATACCTTGGTCTCACTTCATCACGAAACTTTGTTTTTATCTGATACAGATTGAGTGGAAGATTTTTATATGAGGTGACACGGTTACGCACAAGGTCAACCATCATCTCTTCATGTGTAGGTCCAAGAACAAAGAGTTTTTCTTTTCTATCATAAAATCTTAAAAGTTCTTTTCCAAACTTATCTATCCTACCACTTTCTATCCATAAGTCAGAGGGTGCGACAAAAGAGAGTTCTACTTCCTCTGCACCAACATTAGCCATCTCATCATGGATAATATTTTCTATCTTACGAATCACTTTTTTTGCTAGTGGCATGTAGGAGTAAAGTCCAGCTGCTACTTGTGAGATAAACCCTGCACGAGACAAAAAGATATGACTTGCTAGTTGTGCATCCGAAGGTGCCTCTTTTGTTGTTGGTATAAATGCTCTTGATCTTCTCATGATTCCTCTTTCTTATCTTTTACTAAAAATCCCATCACACTAGAGAGTTTGTCGCTCTTTGCTTCATGAGATACATCTCTCATATTTTTTGTCATATCGTGTAAAAATCTTTTTAAAGTTTGCTCTGCAAGTTTATGCACCTCATACTCATACTCTTTAGGGAGAAAGCCTTTGTTAAGAGCTCGGGAAGCTTCTACCTTGGCTACTATGTGTGCTTTTTCATAGATCTCTTTAATCAAGGGTTCAATATTGAGCGTGTCTAAAAACTCAAAAAAGTCAACAACACTTCGCCCTATAATCCTATGTGCTTTTTTCGCTTCTAGTTCTCTGTCTGCTTTGTTGCCCTCTGCTATCATCTTTAAGTCATCTATCACATACAAGTTGATTCTTTCACCTCTATGATAACTAATATCTCGAGGTAAGGCTAAGTCAAACCAATATCTATCAAAAGGGCATGGTTCTATAATCTCATCTGTGATGATTGGATCATTTGCTGAAGTTGCACTAAAAAGAATCTCGCACTCGTTGATAGCACTTTGTAATTCACCATAGGGTAAAACTTTTGCTCCTAGCTCCTCTGCCAAGATTTCAGCCTTGTGCAAAGTTCTATTCATGATAAAAACTTCCCCACCATCAGCTATCATATTTTTAGCAGTGATCTCACTCATATCACCAACACCAATAATCAGAATTTTTTTACCTTTTACATCTTCTACGACAGACTTCAGTTTTGCTACTGCAACACTTGCCATAGAAACAGGTTTTGAAGAGATATCTGTTTCATTACGAACAGCTGCTGCGCATTTAAAAGCTTTTTGCATAGCTCGTGCTATCTTTTTATTGGCAAAATTATTATCGTACGCATACCTAAAAGCATCTTTGAGCTGTCCAGCTATCTGTGTCTCACCAACAACCATGGAGTCTAACGATGCAGCTACGGTAAAGATATGATGTATTGCACTTGAATCATCATAGATATCTGCACGACCTTGTAACTCCTCAAGAGAAAGCCCTGCTCTGTCTTGCAACATCTCAAAGATATGTTTTGTAGCTGTTGGGATGTCATTGCATGAGCAAAATATCTCCATTCTATTGCAAGTAGAGATGAGCATCGTTTCATTAACAGCATCACTTTTATTGAGTTTTGTTAAACAACCATTTTTATGTTTGTCATCGGGATATGTCAACTTCTCTCGAATCTCAAGAGATGAATTTTTATGTGAAAAGCTTATGTTAAGGTAGTGCATCAGAAAGTTCTCTTTATCATTGTATCTAGGATTGAGACTAGGTCTTCATCCTGACTCATTACAGATTTAGCTTCATTTGAGAGCTTTAACGCAAGTTCAAATGACTTTTCAACTGTTTTATATTTTTGCATGCTTTGTTGTATCCAAGCGGAATCTTCGTTAGAGAGTGTTTGTGCATGAAGAGAGACTAGCCTCTCTTTTTCATCTGCTAGTAACTCCTCATAAAGGTAGATATAGGGCAAGGTACATTTCCCTTCTACAAAGTCATTTAAAGCAGGTTTTCCTAAAGTCTTAGCATCTTGAGTTATATCTAAAATATCATCTATGATTTGAAAACTCAAACCTAAGTTTCTCCCATATGTAGCGTGAGCCACAGCATCTTTACCCACAAGAAGTGCACTTGCTTTTGCTGCAGCTTCTATCAGCGTTGCTGTTTTGAGATAGAGCATATCAAGATATAATTTTTCATCACTATTGAAATTTTCTGCCATTTTCACATCAATCATCTCACCTTTAGAGAGTGCAGTAACAGAGGTAGCGATGGTTTTTGCCACATCTTTATCAAATGAAACCAATTCAGTAAATGCCTTTGAATAAAGAACATCTCCAAGCATTACAGCTATCTTGCTACCCTGTGTAGCATTCACAGACTCAATGCCACGACGAGTCATCGCTTCATCTATCACATCATCATGCAACAATGAAGCTGCGTGAATAAGTTCTACTATCGCTGCCAAAAGTGGGGCATCCTTATGATCAGGAGCGATTTTCAAAATCAATTTTGCACGCAACCTTTTTCCACCACTTAACTTATAAAAAAGCTTTGTAACCTCTTCATATTCACATTCATTGATAAGTCTTGCAATCTCTGCTTCTACTCTTTGCATCTAACCTCTTTAATTATTTTAAATATTTTAAATCTATTTGGGCTTGACTATCAGATAAAAGAAGGTCAAATATAGCTTCTCTTGTCTCATAGTTAAACTCTTTAAATTTCACCAACAAATAGGGTGTAGCATAATCATCTGCACCTTTTGACTTAAGTTCTTGCCTAAAATATTGATTTTGATACCTTAGATACAATACATTTTGAAAAACAAACTTATCATATGAGTGAAATACTACTAAACCATCATTTTTATAAAGTGTCCACCGCATAGTAAACAGTTTAGAAAATGAACCGTATTTTACTAGAATTTTCTTTAGTTGGTCCTTTTTTAGCTTGATGGTTTTGACTTCTTTAAAATCCATCGCGTCTACTTGGATAAGAAAAATCCCAATAAAGAAAAAAACTTGTAAAAATAATTTCAAATTATCTACTCACTTTTGGAGACAATCTCACCTGTTAACTCTATAGCTAAACTTTTTGTTTTCATCTCTATATCATCTCCACGGAGAACCTCTAATGTTTTAACTTTCTCAAAATAGTTTTCTCCAAGATGTTCCTCTAGTAAAATCTCCATCACTGCTCTTTGACGCATAAAATTCTCAAGATCAAATCTTACAACATCATTATTTGCACTAAATATTATATCCATCAGTTTACTCATGGGTGTACCTAAAAAAACATCATCTTCATCTTCAAACAATGCACTATATTTACTCATATTAAAATTCCTTAATTTAATTTTGGATTATATCTAATATTTATTAATTATAAATTGTCCGCTATGATTTGAGTTCCCACACCTGCTGATGTAAAAAGTTCTAAAAGCATAGAATGTTCTAGCCTCCCATCGATGATGTGTGCCTTTGCTACACCTCCACTTAGGGCTTCAAGACAAGCATCTACTTTAGGTACCATGCCACCATGGATAGTCCCATTTTTTTTAAGTGCTTCTACTTCCTCTTGTGTTAAAGTAGATAAAAGATTTTTATCATTATCGAGAACACCTGGAGTATCTGTTAAAAATATAATTTTATTTGCACCTATCGCCTTAGCAACTTGAGATGCACATAGATCTGCATTGATATTGTATCCTGGATGTCCCATCTCCGTACCAGCGGCAATAGGTGCAATAACGGGGACAAAATTTTCAGCTATTAGGTTTGAGATGACACTTGCATCTACCTTAGTAATATTTCCCGTTAAACCCCATTTTGAAAAATCTTTTGCCTCGGCAGTGATAAAATGAGCATCTTTACCACTCACGCCTATAGCTTTAGCTCCATGTATATTTAAAAGAGAGACAATCTCTTTATTGATCTCGCCACTGAGTATCATCTCTGCTATACGCATCACCTCTTTTGTAGTGACCCTCTGCCCCTCTATAAATTTTGTCTCAATACTAAGAGCATCTAACATCTCAGTGATTTTTTTTCCACCACCATGGACTATGATAGGCTTAATCCCTACAAGGTACATAAGCAAAATATCTTCAGCAAACTTTTCTTTAAGCTGTGGCGATGTTTGTGCACTTCCACCGTACTTGATAACAATAGTCTCTTTATTGAACTCTTTTATAAATGGTAATGCTTCTAGTAGTGTTTGTACAGTTTCAATTTTTCTTTGCACGGTAATCCTCTATAGTTTTATATATATTTTCATCTACACTTAACTCTAAATCCAATAAAGAGAGTGGCAGATTAAACTGCTCCAACTTGACATAGTCTTTGTAAGTAACAAGTGCTGACTCAGAAGCATCTTGGCTTAAAATTTTTTGTACTTCATCTTTTGTGAAGCTATGATGATCTGGAAAATAATTTTTAGATACAACTTGAGGCAAAAATTTATCTAGTCTTTGCGGTCTTGCTATCGCTGTTATGAGCGACATTTTATCACATCTATCTTTAAGTGTTGATTTACGGGTAAAATCAACACCATCGTGAACGACTAAAACCTCTTTAAAATTCCATAATTTTTCTCGAAAAGCTCCAGAGGGAAAGCATCTGTTATTTGTAGTTTTTACATCTATGAGAATATCGAGTTTTTTTATATTGTGTTTAGAATATGCATCATCTAAAAATATAATCTTAGCACCCATCTCTTTAGCTTTTTCAATGGCTATTTTTCTATCTTCACTTACTATTACGAGTGCATCTTGAAGTTTACGAGCATATATCATCGCTTCATCTCCACTCACGCTCACATCGCAAAGTATTTTTTTGGCATCTTTTACAACGACTAAACCCCTTGAGGATCTGCCATATCCCCTCAAAATAATAGCCGTATCTTTATAGTTTTTCGCAAGAGCAGTTGTTAGTGGTGTTTTCCCGCTGCCCCCTATGCTTAAGTTTCCAATGCTTACAATATCTACACCAAAATCTTGTTCTTTTTGAATAAGAAAACGAAGATACATAATAAAACAATAGACCCACGATAGGGGCAGTAAACAAAGTGATAAAATATTTTGAAATGGACTTGGGTTGTAGAGATAACTCTCAACCCAAAATATAATTTTTGTTTTCAATTAGACCCTAGTTTTAGCAACTTTTTTTACTGTTTGTATCACAAAGTCAACCTCTGCATCACTCATACTTGCATATATTGGTAGGGAGAGTACTTGTTGATATGAACGAAGTGCCGCTCCAAAAGCATTGACCTTTAATCTATATTTTGTTTTATAATAACTAATCAAATGCAGTGGGATATAGTGTAAACCAGTATGAACACCCCTATTTTTCAATTCCAATGCAAATGAATCACGATTTTTATCTACTTTAATGATAAAAAGAGTAAATGGATCTTCATCAGAATTGATAGAAGGCATAGTGATATGCTCTGTTGTCTCAAGTTCTTTAATATATTTTTTTGCGATATTTTGAGTGCGAACTATGGATTTGTCTTGTTTTTGCACTAAAGCTCTGATATATGCAGCATCTAATTGACTCATAGAATAGTCATTACCTATATCTACAATATCATAAATATACTCTAATGCTCCATCTCCTTTGACAAGAGCATGATTATTGAGAAGTCTGGCTCTGTCTATGATCTCATCATCATCAGTAACTAACATCCCACCATTACAAATATTTTCTCTCATATGAGATGAAAAGTTAAAACATGTAATATCCGCACCTGTCGAGCCTATTTTAGTACCATTATAACTTGCACCTAGTGCATCACAAGCATCTTCTACTATTTTTACATTATAAAGGTTGCCTAGTTTATACACTCTTTCTAGGTCCACACTTACGCCAGCTATATGTGTCACTATAACAGCTTTTAATTTTTTTGATTGATGTTCTTTGAGATATTCTTCTAATTTATCCAGATCAATATTGTAAAATTTTTCATCAATATCCATAAATACTGGTTCAGCATCAAAATGTCGCACAACCTCAGGAACATTAGGGTGTGAGTTTACAGAGCATACCACTTTATCTCCCCGTTTTAGATCAAGTGCTAACATCGCTAAATGCAGTGCTGATGTACCATGAGAGGTAGCTACACTATATTTTGCCCCCACATAGGAACAAAATTCATCTTCTAACTTATGAACCTGATTGAGTTCATCCCCATCAAGCACATCACTCACATTTGAATGTTCATCTACACCGTTTTCATATCTGTTAAATACTACTTCCATTGATTTTCCTTATAATCTAATATCTCTTGGATAATTAAAGTCATGATTCATTGTTCTTGAGGTTAACTTGGCAATAACTGGCATCTTTTTTTTAAAATGATTACGAAAAATTCGCTCAATAATCATCTCTAGCATCACGGCATCAACCCCTTTTTGAATCATCTCCTCTTTTTTCATTCTCTCTTCTACATACATCTTCAAAGCATTATCTAGCTCTGCATAGGTATAACCTAAATCATCCTCATCATTTTGTCCATCCCACAAATCCGCAGAAGGGGCTTTGTCTACAATAGACTGACTAACACCTAGGTATTGTGCCAACTCAAATACTTCACTCTTATACAAATCTCCAATGGGGTTTAAGGCACTTGAAAGATCCCCATAAAGTGTACCATAACCCAACATAAGTTCACTTTTGTTACTTGTGCCCAAAACTAAAGCATTTTGTTTTGCTGAGATATCAAAAAGGGTTGTCATCCGCAATCTCGCAGATAAATTACCACGACGAAGATTATCCATATCCTTATTGAGCCTTTCATAGGGCTTTAACATTGGGTCTATAGATATTTCTATAGCATTTATATCAAAATATTTACAAAGTTCATCTGCATCATCAAGAGAACTCTGAGATGAATAGTGAGAAGGCATCTTTACACATAATAATCTCTCTTTAAATACCCTCTGTGCCAATACAGCTACCACAGCAGAATCCAAACCACCACTCAAACCTACTACTACATTTTTTAGACCTGTTTTATGAACTTCATTTTCTAAAAACTTTTCAAGATACTGTGCTACCTGTCCATACTTACCCAATATTTACCTTTGCTATACTTTTATAAGATAAATTATATCAAAAGTTTAGTAACAGAAATAATGCAAAATAGATTAGACACTAAAGACAGACACCTTTTTATCTAACTCTAAAGCTGTACTGCTAAGCTCACTTGAAACATCAGATATATGATCTACACTTTTCAAGTTTACATCAGATGCTAATTCTATCTTTTGTATCTCTTCTATGATTTGTACAATCTTTTCTGAAAGATTATGAGAAACTTTTGATGATGTTTCACTCATTAAGACAGCCTCACCCATCACATCTGCTACACTAACCGCCTTGTGCTTTATCTGTATAGTTACTTCAGAAAGTTCTTCATAGTCTTGTTTATTAGCAGACATATCGGAATTTACAGTTGCTATAGACTCCATAAAGACTGAGATAACGCTATTGATCTCGTTAAGAGATCCTTGTGTTTTTTCTGCAAGTTTACGCACCTCATCAGCAACAACAGCAAAACCTCTTCCATGTTCCCCAGCCCTAGCTGCTTCTATGGCCGCATTTAATGCTAGTAAGTTTGTCTGATCAGCAATATCGTTGATAGAACCCACAACATCTCTAATGCTTTGCATTTGAGAAGAGAGTTGTTCTAGTTTATCTACAATTGCAGATTCTTGTATAAGCCCTTTTTCTACCGTATCCCCCATATAAGAGATACGCTCATCCATCTCATTTAACGAAGTTTGTGCATGAAAAATATTTTCTTTTGTTGCTAGAGCATCATTGTTGCTTTGTTGGAGCACATTTTTAATCTCATTGCTTGAATTTACACTTACTTCAATAGCACTAGCAGTTTGACTTATCTGTTCTTGCATACTTGATGAGATACTTGAGAGACTTTGAACTAACTTAGAGTTCTGCGAACCACTCTCTTTTATCTCTACAACAAGGGCTCGAATCTCCCGAACAAATATATTGAAATTATGTGCAATAACGCCTAGCTCATCCATATCATTTTCATCAAGTTGTTTTGTTAAGTTTCTTATATCAGTAGAGAGTATATTGGAGATATCTTTAGCAGATTTCAAAGCACTTTTTGCAGCATACATCAGAATCAAGACAAAGACTATAACTGCTGGCAAAACTTCCATAATCAATATCTGCAAAATCTTATTAGTAATATTTTTAATTGAGGAAGCATCAAAAATTGCAATCACTCTACCACCATTGTTGATTTTAAGTTTCTTTTTTATAACTAAGTAGTTGTCTTCTAAAAAATACTCTGCCTTAGAGGCTTCACTTTTTTGTAAAAGTTCATTAATCTTATCTTTAGAGATTTTTTTAGAGGTCACATAGCGATAAGCTATCTTTTTTGGTGGCTGTTCTGGTGCAAAGATACTTTTAGGGATTGTATTGCTCATCCCTTTGATATCTATAACCAATGCTCCTGTGGCATGCACTATAGATGAAACATCTTTAGACTTTATCTTCATGATGTTAGCCCCAGATATTGAGACCTCACTAATAGGAATAAGTCCTGAAAAAGCTGCTTTTGCAGTATTGATAATCCCTTTACTTTCTGAATCATACTTTTCTGAATATATAATTTTACCAATCCACAATCCAAATACTACAGAAAATAAAATAACTGGAATGACAATTTTATAAACTATTGATATATCTTTATAAGATTTAGTATGATTCACACTTTTTCCTTCGGAACTATTTTAAACTTGCACACTGCCCATTGAGACAAAAAGCACCATATCCAGTATGGCATGTTCTACAATCGTTTGGATTGAGTCCACTTCCAGGAACATTCGATGCATCTTGTCCATCTTCAGTATAGATGCTATAAAGTGGTTTATTGTTCTTATAAGTAGTAACAAATAAGAGTTTAAGATCTTTTAAGTGTAATATCATTACAGCACCATCAGGAAACTTACCGTTTCGTTTTGCAAAAGAACTTTTTGCTTTTTTATTTACAAGAATCTCTACAGCCCCTGGTCCACCTGGTTTGACAGCACAGTAGGTTGCTACAGTTTCTTGATATATAGCTGGAAGTGAAGAAACATCAGCATTACAATCAGGTAAAGCACCTATCATCGCTAATGGAGTCTTTACACTCTCATAACTTTTCCAATCGGCTGGAAAACTTGATTCACTTGCTGCGAACAACGCTGTTGCAATGGCAATTAGTACTATGATTTTTTTTATCATCTTTTCTCCCTTTATTATCAAAACTTATTTTCATAAAATTGACTTTAGAAAAGTTTACTACTTAAATTATAAAGAATAACTTAAAATGTTATTTTTTTATTTACATTATTTTGATAAAATCTAGGAAGTTAAAAACAACTGAGGAACTATGAATATAAAAGTACAAGCTATGGGTGAGTACCAGACAAATTGTTATATAGCTACCATAGAGGGTAAGGACTTTATTATTGATCCTGGTATTGGAGCAACTCATTGGGTGATTGAAAATGTTACAAACCCTGTAGCTATCCTCAATACACATGGTCATTTTGATCATGTCTGGTCCAACAATGAACTTCAAACAAAACTAAATATTCCTCTTTATACTCCAAAAGAAGATATTATGCTTCTGAGTGAAAACAGTTGGATGGCGGGACTCCCTCCTTCTGTTGCAGATGTAGAGGTACAAACAAATGAAAAATTTGATTTTGATGGAGTTGAAGTCAAATTTAGACATTTTCCAGGACATACACCAGGGTGTTCTACTATAGAGATAGGAGATGCGATGTTTAGCGGTGATTTCATCTTTAAACACTCCATTGGTAGGAGTGATTTCCCATATTCAGATCCACAAGAGATGAAAAAATCTTTAGAAAGATTTAAAAAACTTGACTATGAGAAAAAAGTCTATCCTGGGCATGGTGAGCCGACAACAATTCAAAATGAAAAACAATATACAGATTACTGGATAGGAAACTTATAATGGCAGATTTATTTAAAGATAAAGCAAAGGTATGGGACAGTGGTAGCATAAGAGTCAATGGTGCTAAAAAAATAGCAGATGCAATAAGAGAAGAGTTTAAGCTACATAAACAGATGCAGATATTGGACTTTGGTGTAGGGACTGGACTTCTTGGTTTTGATATAGCAAGTTCAGTTGGACAAATGTATGGTGCAGATATTTCTGCGGAGATGATAAACAAGTTACAAGAAAAGAATACTTCACAACTGAGCATCATAACATATACTCAAGATATCATCAAAGAGCCTCTTGAACAGGTTTTTGATGGTATCATCTCCTCTATGACACTCCATCATATAGAGCATCTTAAAGATTTTTTTGGTACTATTTATAATAACCTCGTAGATGGAGGTTTTATTGCAATAGCCGATTTACAAACAGAGGATGGAACATTCCACTCTGATAATACTGGAGTCTTTCACTTTGGATTTGACAAAGATACACTTATCAAAATAGCCCAAGAGAGTGGTTTTAAAAATGTCAAATTCAAAAATATCAATACGATACAAAAACCAGAAAAAGATTTTGGAATTTTTTTACTGACAGCTACAAAATGAAAGTTCTACCCTCATCCCTTCTTCAACTCCAGTGAACATTTTTTTCAAAAATATTCCTTGCGTTGGGGATAATTGTACCCTCATCCCTTCTTCAACTCCAGTGAACATTTTTTTCAAAAATATTCCTTGCGTTGGGGATAAGGGCATCATTCATCTACAAGATGAAGTTTGAGGACATG
>Ga0256829_1001015_pt1 | contig 24295 bp, 18 predicted proteins | sample 131447metaG_FD_185979 | JGI IMG/M metagenome (GOLD analysis project Ga0256829, IMG submission 185979) | Hydrothermal vent microbial communities from Lau Basin, Pacific Ocean - 131-447 | ecosystem: Environmental > Aquatic > Marine > Hydrothermal vents | place: Pacific Ocean: Lau Basin | collected...
GCCGAGCTGGAACAGCACGGTGATCACGAGAAGCCAATGCAGGATGCGGGTGTTCGTGTCCCATGCCGTATCGTCCCGCCGGGCGCCTGTCGGCGATTCCATCGTCCTCTCCTTGAATGGCACGTCACTGTCGCCCCGATTCGACATCGGGGTGGCGCGGAAGTTTCGGTACCCGCGGGGTCGCCGGTCGGGGGCGGTCGTTGGTTCAGCTCCTTCGGGGCCCTGCCGCGGGGGCCAGGAACACCGCGCCCGCGTAGTGGTCACAATGCCGATGCCGCCGTCCCCCGACCGGCGGCGCGGACGGGAGGGTCGAGCGATGACCGTGAGGGATGGAGCGGTGCCCACGGCCGCCGGTACCCGGGTCCCGGATCGGGAGGCCTTCCGGGTTCTGGATGTCGTCTTCGGTCTGGTCTGGGTCTTCAACGCCGTCTATCAACTCCGTCCGGCCTATCGGAACGGCCTGTTCCTGGAATCGATCGCGGCGCGACCCGGTCAGGCCTCCGGTTACGTCGCCTTTACCCACCAGATCATGCGCTGGGTCGAGGCGCTCGGGGCGGGGCGGGTGGCGCTCGCCTGCACGGCGACCGCCGCGCTGCTCGCACTCGCGCTGCTGAGCGGCCGCGCGCTGCGCGCGGCGGCGTGGGTCGGCACCGTCTACTGTCTCGTCCTTTGGACGGTTGTCGGCCACCTGGGCGGGCCGTATACGCGCGGTGCGACCGACCCCGGAACCCTCATCGTCTACGCGCTGGTCTTCGTTTTCATCCTGCTCACCCTCGACGGCCCGCGCCGTGACCGGCCCGCGCCGGAGGCCACCGAGACCGGGCGCCGCGCCCGCTACCGTGCCGCGCGCCTGCTGTTCGGTCTGCTGTGGGCCTTCGACGCCGCCTGGAAGTGGACCCCCTTCTTCCTGCATCACGCCGACAGCTATCTCGTGCAGGCGCAGGCCGGCCAGCCGGAGTGGATCCGCGCCTATATCCAGTTCTTCCTCGACGTGATCCACCGGGTCGGCCCGACCGCCTTCGGCGTCGCCGCGGCGCTCGCCGAGACCGTGATCGCCGCCGGTCTGCTCGCCGGGCGCGGGTTGGGTTTCGTCCTGCCCTTCGGTCTGCTCTACTCGCTCGCCGTCTGGACCACCGCCGAGGGCTGGGGCGGTCCCTACGGCGCCGTCACCGGCGTCGCGGGCGACGTCCTCGGTACCACCATCATCTACGCGCTGCTGTTTCTGTATCTCATGGTGATGTACCGCCGCCGGGCGGGTTTCCCATCCACACCCGATTCGCCGTAGGGCCGCGCTTGCCCGGCCGACGCCATCGACCGGCGCGTTGTCGTTCGGATCGGGCGTCGTCGGCGGGCCAAGGCCCGCCCTACGAGCGCCGTCTGGACCACCGCCGAGGGCTGGGGCGGTCCCTACGGCGCCGTCACCGGCGTCGCGGGCGACGTCCTCGGCACTACCATCATCTACGCGCTGCTGTTTCTGTATCTCATGGTGATGTACCGCCCCCGGCCGTTTCTCCCACACACGCCCGATTCGCTGTAGGGTCGGGCTTGCCCGGCCGACGCCATCGCCCGGCGCGTTGCCGTTCGGATCGGGCGTCGTCGGCGGGCCAAGGCCCGCCCTACGAGCGCCGTCTGGACCACCGCCGAGGGCTGGGGCGGTCCCTACGGCGCCGTCACCGGCGTCGCGGGCGACGTCCTCGGCACCACCATCATCTACGCGCTGCTGTTTCTGTATCTCATGGTGATGTACCGCCGTCGGGCGGGTTTCCCATCCACACCCGATTCGCCGTAGGGCCGGGCTTGCCCGGCCGACGCCATCGATCGACGCGTTGCCGGTCGGATCGGGCGTCGTCGGCGGGGCAAGCCCCGCCCTACGAGGCCTGCCGGCAGTCGACGTGGATCGGTGTGACGTCGTTTGGGTTGGGCGTTGTCGGCGCGCCTCAGCCGGTGTTGCGCATGCCCGCGGCGATGGCGTTGATCGTACGCAGGAGGGGGTCGCGCCACACCTCGCGCTCCTCCTCGGGCAGATCGGGGTTGCGGTAGCGCTCGAGGACGGTCAACTGGATGTGGTTGAGGGGGTCGAGGTAGGGGTTGCGGCGCGTGAGGGAGAGCGCCAGCGGCGGGTTCTCCTCCAGCAGATCGTGGAGCCCGGCGACTTCGAGCACCTCGAGCACGGTACGCTGGTATTCCTCACGGATCCGCCCGTAGATGGCCTGCGCCTGTTCCGGGTGGCGGCTCAGGCGTGTGTATTCAGCGGCGATGGTCATCTCGCCCTTGAACAGCGACATCTGGGTGTTGCTCAGCAGGGCGCGGAAGAACGGCCAGTCGCGGTACATGGCGCGCAGGGTCTCCAAACGGTCGGGGTCGTCGCCGCGCCAGCTCGCCAGCGCCGTGCCGATGCCGTACCACGCGGGCAGCGTATGGCGCGACTGCGCCCATCCGAAGACCCACGGGATCGCGCGTACGGATTCCTTCGATCGGTCCTCGCGCGAGCGGTGCGACGGACGTGAGCCGATGTTGAGCAGGCCGATCTCGCTGACCGGGGTGACCTCATAGAAATAGTCCATGAAGCCCGGCGTCTCGTCGGTGAGTTCGCGGTAGGCACGCTCGCCGAGCCGCGCCAGCTCGGCCATGTGGCGACGATAGTCCTCGCGGTCCTCCGCCGGTGGGCGGATCACGCAGAGGCTCGCTTTGATCAGGCCGGTACAACCCATGCCGAGTTCGTAGGCGGCGGTCTCCGCGTTGCTGTACTTGTAGGAGAGGACCTCCCCCTGTTCGGTGAATTTGATCTGCCCGTGCACCGTACCCGGCGGCTGGGCGAGGATGGACTCGTGGGTAGGTCCCCCGCCGCGGCCGACCGTCCCGCCGCGCCCGTGGAAGAGGCGGCAGCCGACGCCGCGCCGGCCCGTCAGAGCGACGATCTTCTTCTGCGCCTCGTACAGGCTCCACGCCGATGCGAGGATGCCGCCGTCCTTGCACGAGTCCGAATACCCGAGCATCACCTCCTGCACGTTTCCGGAGGCGCGAAGGAGTTCCGCATAGGCGGGGTGATCGAGCAGGGTGGAGAGCACCGAGTCGATGTGCGTGAGGTCCTCGATCGTCTCGAACAGCGGTGCGACCTGGAGGTGGCAATACCATTCGCCTTCCGGCGTTCGGCCCGCCAGCCCCGCGAGTCGGGCGAGGAAAAGGACCTCGAGCACGTGGCTCGCCCGGTGGGTCATGGAGATGACATAGGCGCCGAAGGCCTCGGTGCTCAGTTCGCGGCGTACGCGCGCGATGACGTCACAGACCTCGATCACCACGCGGGTCTCGGGGCTGAGCGCGGCGCGGTCCACCTCCGGCGTCTCCCGCGCGCGCAGCCGCTCGTCGAGGAACGCCAGGCGCGCGTTCTCGTCGAGTGCTTCGTAGTCGACGCCGTCGGGGAGGCGGGAGCAGACCTCGATCACCGCGCGCGTATGCCGCGTGGACTCCTCGCGTACGTCGAGCCGGGTGAGCGTGAAACCGAAGGTCTGGGCGAGGCGCGTGAGGTCCTGGAGTTCGCCGTCGGCGACGTTGCGGTCGCCGTGCCCGATCAGCGATTCGCGGATGAGCTGCAGGTCGGCGAGGAACTCCGCCTCCGAGCGATAGGCCGCGTCCGGGCGTTGCATGGGTTCGCCCGCGAGGTGACGGCGAACCGCCCGCAGCAGCGTGGTGAGGCGGTGGCGCATGAAGTAGAGCTTGCGCCGGTAGGGCTCGTGGCTGAAGCGCGCGGGATTCTCCTCGAGCGCCTCGATACAGGTGCGCTCGTCGCGCTCGAGGCTGTCGAGGAGCGCGGGGCTCGGCTCGCACATGCGGATCGAGTGGGTGAGGATCCGGCTCAGGGCGTTCACCCGGCATACGTATTCGGTGAGGATCTCGCGCGCCTGCAGGTAGAGCGCCAGCTCGGTGGTCTCTGGACTCACGTTGGGGTTGCCGTCGCGGTCGCCCCCGATCCACGAGCCGAAGCGGATGAAGCCGGGGATGCGCAGCGAGCGGGCCGTCTCCTCGCCGTAGATGCGGCGCACGGCCTTGTCGAGAAACCGGTAGGCCAGGGGGACGGCCTCGAACAGCGACTCCTTGAAATAATAGAGCCCGTTGCGGATCTCGTCGCGCACCTGGGGCCGGTGCACGCGCACCTCGTCGGTCTTCCACAGCACCTGGACCTGACCTTCCAGCCGCTCTACGGTCTCGCCACGCTCCTCGCGGGAGATGCCCGGGGTACGCAGTCGTTCGGCGGTCACGAAGATTCGGCGCAGGGCCTCGAGGATGGTGCGGCGCTTGGCCTCGGTCGGGTGCGCCGTGAACACCGGCACATAGGCCAGCCGGTCGAACAGCGACTGCAACTGGTCGGGTTCGATCCCCTCGGCCTTGAGCCAGCGCAGGGTCTCGTCGAAGGAGCCGGTCCACAGCGGCCCGCCCTGCCGGACCTGACGGCGCCTTTCGCGGTGGTGGAAGGCCTCTTCGGCGATATTGACGAGGCTGAAATACGTACTGAAGGCGCGCACCACGTGGGTGGTGACCTCGGGGGTGAGCAGGCGGATGACCCGCATGAGCCGCGCGTGACGGGCCGGATTCGCCTCCTTGCGCAGGCCGATGAAACCCTTGCGCAGGGTCTCGACGGCGGAGAGGACCTTGCCGCCGGCATGCGCCCGCAGCACGTTGCCCAGCAGGTTGCCGAACAGCTTGACCTGGGCGCGCAGCTCTTTGTCCCGCGGTGGCAGCTCCATGGAGGCCGTCTGGTGATGGGCAGTGGATGATCGGAGGCCGGCGCGGCGGACCGCGCGCGCGGCCCCCGGTCCGGATGGGTGCACGCCATTATACCGATCCCGCCCGCCGGCGCGAGCGAGCGGGCCGCACCGTTGCGGGGCGCCGCCGGCGTTGCGGCGCCCGCTGGGCCGGCGTCGGTTCCCCCGGCCCCGTTCTCGGCGGCCGCGCGGCCCCGGTCAGAGGCGCCGGTAGAGGGCGAGGTAGGCCTGCGCGCTGCGCCGCCAGCTGAAGTCCTGGCGCATGGCGTTGCCGATCAGGTCGCGCCAGACCGGCGGGTTCCGGTAGTGTTCGGCGGCCCGCGCGACGGCGGCGACGAGCGGGGCAGGCGCGGCCTCGTCGAACACGAAGCCGGTGGCGGCGCCGGAGCGCAGGGTCTCGGCGTCGGCGTCGACCACGGTGTCGGCCAGCCCGCCGGTGCGGCGCACGATCGGGATCGTGCCGTAGCGCAGGCTGTAGAGCTGGTTGAGCCCGCAGGGCTCGAAGCGCGAGGGCATCAGGAAGGCGTCGCTGCCTGCCTCGACGAGATGGGCCAGGGCCTCGTCGTAGCCGATGTGCACGCCGAGGCGTCCGACCCAGCGGGCGGCGGCGTCCTGCAGCTCGCGTTCCAGGCGCGGGTCCCCGCTGCCGAGAATGACGATCTGCAGGTCTTCCTCCATCAGGGCGGGCAGCGCGTCGATGATCAGGTCGATGCCCTTCTGCTCCACCATGCGGCCCACGTGTCCGAACAACGGGGTGCGCGGCCCCATCGCCAGGTCCATGCGCTTTTGCAGCGCGACTTTGTTCTGCTGTTTGCCCTGCATCGCGCGTGCGGTGTAGCGGTGCGGGATGAGCGTGTCGCGCGCCGGATCCCAGACGCGGTAGTCGACGCCGTTGAGGATGCCTTCGAGACGATCGGCGCGGCTGCGCAGCACCCCGTCCAGGCCGGCGCCGAACTCCGGCGTGCAGATCTCGCGCGCGTAGGTCGGGCTGACGGTGGTGAGCCGGTCGGAGAACACGAGGCCGCCCTTGATGAAGGAGAAGCCGCCGTAGAACTCGAGCGCGTGCATCGACCACAGATCCGCGGGCAGGCGCAAATACTGGAACGTGTCCCAGGTGAACACCCCCTGGTAGGCGAGGTTATGGATCGTGAAGACCGTCGCCGGGCGGCGCGGCTCGCGCATCAGCAGCGGCGGGACCAGGCCGCTCTGCCAGTCGTTGCAATGCACCACGTCCGGCGCCCAGTCGAGGCCGGCGTGATTGGTCGCGACCTGCACGACCGCGCGGCAGTAGGTCGCGAAGCGCAGGGCGTTGTCGTACCACTCCCGCCCCTGAGGGTCGCTGTAGGGGCCGCCCGGCCGGTCGAACAGCGCCGGTACGTCGACGAGATAGACCGGCACGCCGTCGTCGGCCAGCGTCGCCTGGCGCAGGCGCACCGTATCGGGCGCCCCGGGGACCTCGAACTGCGCCGTTACCGCCGCGTCGGGCAGGCGTTCGAGGATGCTGCGGTAGGCCGGCAGGATCAGGCGCACGTCCTGATGCAACCGGCGCAACGCTGCGGGGAGGCTCCCGGCGACGTCGCCGAGCCCGCCCGTCTTGACCAGCGGGTGTGCCTCGCTGGCGGCGAAGAGGATCTTGATCAAGGCCGTATTCCGCTACGCACGGGGAACCCTGGCGGCGACATCCGGTCCACGAAGAAACGGCCAGCGCCTGCGCCCGGGTATACTACAATGCCCCGGTACTCTACCGAAACCGGCGTTCGTGCGCACGGACGCACACGAAAAGGAGTCCGCGCCATGCTCGATCCCTGCACCTTCATCATCTTCGGCGCGACCGGGAACCTCGCCCGGACCAAACTGTTCACCGCGCTCTATCACCTGGAGGCCGCCGGGCGCCTGCCGGACCCGATGGTGATCCTGGGGATCGGGCGCCGTCCCTGGGACGCGGAGCAGTGGCGCGCCCAGGTGGGCGAGGCGCTCTCCGAGCGTGTGCGCGGCGGCCTCGACGAGGAGGCCTTTGCGCGTTTTCGCGAGCGACTGGAGTACTATCAACTCGACCTGAACGACGCCGGCGCCTATGAGGGCCTGCGCGGGGCGCTGGCCGACGGCGGCCGCTTCCCCGACAACCTCGTATTCTACATGGCGATCCGCCCCGCCGAGTTCGGAGTCGTTGCGCGCAACCTCGCGCAGGCGGGCCTGAACCGCGAAGACGGCGGCTGGCGCCGCCTGGTGGTGGAAAAACCCTTCGGCTACGACCTCGAGAGCGCCGAACTGCTCGACGAGCGCCTGCACCGCGACTTCGCCGAGGACCAGATCTATCGCATCGACCACTATCTCGGCAAGGGGACGATCCAGAACGTCCTGGTCTTCCGCTTCGCCAACCTGATGCTCGAACCCCTGTGGAACCGCAACTACATCGATCACGTCCAGATCACCCACTGCGAGGCGCGCGGTCTGGACGGGCGGGCGGAATACTACGACGGCGCCGGCGCGCTGCGCGACATGATCCAAAGCCACCTGTTGCAGATGCTCACGCTGGTGGCGATGGAGCCGCCGGCGAGTCTCGATGCGGAGTCTCTCCGCGACGAGAAGGTCAAGGTGCTGCGCTCGATCCGCCCGATCCCGCCGAGCGCCGTGCACGCCCACGCCTTCCGCGCCCAGTACGCGCGCGGGCGCATCGGGGAGCAGAAGGTGGGCGGCTACCTCGAGGAGGAGGGCGTGCCGGCGCAGAGCACGACGGAGACCTTCGCCGCCCTCAAGCTCTACATCGACAACTGGCGCTGGCGCAACATCCCCTTCTACCTGCGCACCGGCAAGCGGATGGCCAAGGACAATTCCCTCATCGCCATCCGCTTCAAGCACCCGCCGCAGCAGCTCTTCCGCGAGACGCAGATCGACCGCATCCGCCCCAACTGGCTGCTCCTCAATATCCAACCCAACGAATGCCTGCGCATGGAGCTGCAGGTGAAGGAGCCGGGTCTGGAGATGCGCACCCAGACCACGCGCCTCGATGCCTCCTATTGCGGTGTCGACCAGTCCGGGCTCGATGCCTACGAGGCGCTGCTGCTCGACGTCATCGACGGGGATCACTCGCTGTTCCTGCGCTACGACGAGGTGGCGTGGGCGTGGCGCGTCGTCGATCCGATCCTCAAGGTCTGGTCGGTGGAGCGCGACTTCATCCATACCTACCCCGCGGGGAGCTGGGGCCCGCGCGAGGCCGGACGGCTGTTCGAGCGCGATGATCAGCGCTGGCGCAACACCCTGGAGGATGACGACGACGCGGCGTAGCGGGCGCGGACCGGCTGCGTCCGGCCGCGCCCGGGCGCGCGGCGCGAGTCTTCCGGATACGTGTAGGGCGGGGCCTTGCCTCGCCGGCGGCGTTGCGGCGCCCGCAGCGGCGGATGTGCGGGGCCCCGGCGACCGCGGGACCATGGAACAGCAAGGACAAACCGATGACGGCACTGACGAGCTGCAAATCCTGGAAGGCCCTCAAGGCGCACTACCGGGAGGTCCGCGACCTGCACATGCGCGACCTCTTCCGCGAGGACCCCAGGCGTTTCGAGCGCTTTTCGCTGCAATTCGAGGATCTTCTCCTCGACTATTCGAAGAACCGGATCACCCCGCGTACGCTGCGGCTGTTGCTCGACCTGGCGCGCGAGCGCGATCTGCCGCGCTGGATCGAGCGCATGTTCTCCGGCGAGAAGATCAACGTAACCGAGGACCGCGCCGTGCTGCACGTGGCGCTGCGCAACCGCTCCAACCGCCCGATCCGCGTCGACGGCGAGGACGTGATGCCGAAGGTCAACGCGGTGCTCGATCACATGCGCCGGTTCACCGAGGACGTGCGTGAGGGCCGTTGGGTCGGCTGCGGCGGCGACCGCATCACCGACGTCGTCAACATCGGCATCGGCGGCTCCGATCTCGGGCCGAAGATGGTCACCGAGGCGCTGCGTCCCTACGGCGGACCGCACATCGCCGCCCACTTCGTCTCCAACGTCGACGGCACGCATATCGCCGAGACCCTCAAGCCGCTGAACCCGCGCACGACGCTGTTCGTCGTGTCCTCGAAGACCTTCACCACCCAGGAGACGCTGACCAATGCGCGTACCGCGCGCGCGTGGTTTCTCGACGGCGGCGGGGACGAGGCCGGGATCGCGCGCCACTTCGTGGCCGTGTCCACGAACCGCGAGGCGGTGCGCGCGTTCGGCATCGATCCGCAGAACATGTTCGAGTTTTGGGACTGGGTCGGCGGGCGCTACTCGCTGTGGTCCGCCATCGGCCTGTCCATCGCGCTTTTCATCGGCATGGACCGCTTCGAGGAGCTGCTCGAGGGCGGGCACCGCATGGACGAACACTTCCGAACCACGCCCCTGGAGCGCAACCTGCCGGTGATCCTCGGCCTGCTCGGCGTGTGGTACGGGGACTTCTTCGGCGCCCAGACCCACGCCATCCTCCCCTACGATCAGTACATGCACCGCTTCCCCGCCTATTTCCAGCAGGGCGACATGGAGAGCAACGGCAAGCGGGTCACGCGCAAGGGGCGCCCGGTGCGCTGGCAGACGGGTCCGATCCTGTGGGGCGAGCCGGGCACCAACGGCCAACACGCCTTCTACCAGCTCATCCATCAGGGCACCGAGATGGTGCCGGCCGATTTCATCGCCCCGTTACAGACGCACAACCCGATCGGCGACCACCACCGCATCCTGCTCTCGAACTTCTTCGCGCAGACCGAGGCGCTCATGCGCGGCAAGACCGAGGAGGAGGTGCGCGCCGAACTCAGGGCGCAGGGGCTCTCGGGCGGTGCCCTCAAGCGCCTGGTCCCGCACAAGGTCTTCCCGGGCAACCGCCCGACCAACTCGATCCTCGTCGATCGGATCACCCCGCGCACCCTCGGTACGCTGATCGCGCTCTACGAGCACAAGATCTTCGTCCAGGGCGTCATCTGGGGGATCAACTCCTTCGACCAGTGGGGCGTCGAACTCGGCAAGCAGCTCGCGCGTGCGATCCTCCCCGAACTCGCCCCCGGCGCCGACATCGGTGCCCACGACGCCTCCACGGGCGGACTGATCCGCTACTACCGCGACCGTCAGGAAGCCGCCGGCGGCAGCGGCGGGTAGCGCGCGCGGATCAGCGCGGGTGCGACGCGTGGCGTTCCAGCGCCCAGGCGACGTGCTCGCGCACCAGGGCCGAGGGATGGTCGGCGCGCGCGCGCAGGGCGGCGAGGACGCGCGCGCCGGTCGGCGCGTTGCCGAGTGCGACGGCGAGGTTGCGCAGCCAGCGTGTGTGGCCGAGGCGGCGGATCGGGCCGCCCGCCGTGCGGGCGAGGAAGGTGGCCTCGTCCCAGGCGAACAGATCGACCAGCCTCGCCGCGTCGAGGCCGTGGCGCGGGAGGAAGTCGGCCTCGGGCGTGGGGCGCGCGAAGCGGTTCCACGGACACACGAGCTGGCAGTCGTCGCAGCCGTAGATGCGGTTGCCGAGCGCCGCGCGCAACCCGACCGGGATGGACCCCGGCAGCTCGATCGTGAGATAGGCGATGCAGCGGCGCGCGTCGAGCCGGTAGGGGGCGATGATGGCGCCCGTCGGGCAGGCGTCGATGCAGGCGCGGCAGGTGCCGCAGCGCGGGGCGGCGGGCGTGTCGACGGGCAGCGGCAGGTCGGTGTAGATCTCGCCGAGGAAGAACCACGAACCGGCGCGCGCGTCGATCAGGTTGGTGTGTTTGCCGATCCAGCCGAGACCGGCCTTCTGCGCCAGCGGCTTTTCCAGCACCGGTGCGCTGTCGGTGAAGACGCGGTAGCCGAACGGCCCGGTGACCGCGGCGATGCGCTCGGCGAGGCGCTGCAGGCGCCGGCGCAGCACCTTGTGGTAGTCGCGCCCGAGCGCGTAGCGCGCCACGTAGGCGCGGTCGGGGTCGGCGAGCACGGCGCGCGCGTCGGCCGCGGCCGCGGGCCAGTAGTCCATGCGCACCGAGATCACACGCACGGTGCCGGGGATGAGTTCGGCCGGGCGGCTGCGGCGCACGCCGTGACGCGCCATCCACTCCATTTCGCCGTGGTGACCCTGATCGAGCCACTCGAGCAGGCGGGTCTCGGCCGCCGAGAGGTCGGTGTCCGCGACGCCGAGGGCGGTGAAGCCGAGTTCCGCCGCCCAGCGTCGCAGGTCCGCGGCGAGCGTCGCGGGCAGGCGCCGCGCGCGCGGGCCGGCGGCGCGGGCGGCGTCTTGCGTGTTCGGTTCAAGCGCTCGGGTCATTGCGCTATTGTGGACGCCGCAGCCCGTGTCCGGAACCCCGGCCGCCGCAACGCGAGGGATTCCGCCTGCACGCGGGCCGGGAGGTGCGTCCGTGTCCGCAGCCGACATCGAGTGGAACCTCTACCGCGCCGCGCAGGCGCGCGAGATCGACCGCCGCGCCATCGAAGGCGAGGGGATCCCGGGCTACACCCTGATGTGCCGCGCGGGTGCCGCGGTCTTCGAGGTGATCACCCGCGGCTGGCCCGGGGTGCGGCGCCTGGCGGTGGTCTGCGGCGCCGGCAACAACGGCGGCGACGGCTACGTGGTGGCGCGCCTGGCGCACGCCGCCGGTCGCGCCGTCACCGTCCTCGAGGCGGCGCCGGCCGCGCGCATGGGCGGCGATGCGGCCCGGGCGCGCGCCGAGTGCGTCGCCGCGGGCGTGGCGCCGGTGCCGTTCGAACCCGCGCGCCTGCAGGAGGCCGAACTGATCGTCGACGCCGTCTTCGGTACCGGCCTCGACCGGGAGGTCGGCGGCGACCATGCGGCGGTCCTCGCCGCGATCGACCGCGGCGCCGCGCCGGTCGTGGCCGTCGACGTGCCTTCCGGCCTGAACGCCGACACCGGGGCGGTCATGGGGACGGCGGTGCACGCGGCGGCGACGGTCACCTTCATCGCGCGCAAAGCGGGGCTCTACACCGGCGCCGCCCCGGCCCACTGCGGGAGGCTGCACTTCGACGCCCTCGGGGTGCCGCCGGCCGTCTATGCCAGCCTCGAGCCCGCGGCGCGGCGCCAGGACCCGGCGGCGCTCGCCGCGCTCCTCCCGGCGCGCGCGCGCGACGCGCACAAGGGGCGCTACGGCCACGTGCTCGTGGTCGGCGGCGATTCGGGGATGGCCGGCGCGGTGCACCTGGCCGGGACGGCGGCGGCGCGTGTGGGCGCCGGTCTGGTCAGCGTGGCCACGCGCGCCGCGCATGCCGCGGCGCCCGCCTTCGGGCGGCCGGAACTGATGGTCCACGGGGTCGAGACCCCGGAGGCGCTCGTCCCCCTGCTCGCACGCGCAACCGTGGCCGCGGTCGGACCCGGCCTCGGACAGGGGGCGTGGGGACGCGCGCTCCTCGGCGTGCTGCTCGACTCGCGCCTGCCGCTGGTCGTCGATGCCGACGCCCTCAACCTGCTCGCGCGCGCCCCGGACGCACGCGGGCGCTGGGTCCTCACGCCGCACCCGGGCGAGGCCGCCCGCCTGCTCGGCACCGACGCCGCCGCGGTCCAGCGCGACCGTTACGCCGCCGTGCGCGCGCTGGCCGGGCGTTTCGCCGCCGTGGTGGTGTTGAAGGGCGCCGGGACGCTGGTCGACGACGGCGCGGGCGCGCCGTGGGTGGTCGAGACCGGCAACCCGGGAATGGCCTCCGGCGGCATGGGCGACGTGCTCACGGGCGTGATCGCGGGCCTCCTGGCGCAGGGCCTGGAGCCCGTCGACGCGGCGCGGCTCGGCGCCCATCTGCACGGCGCGGCCGGCGATGCCGCGGCACGGGCCGCGGGCGAGCGCGGGCTGCTCGCGGGCGACCTGCTGCGCGAATTGCGCCGTCTCGTCAACCCCGAGCGCTTTCCGTGGAACGGCTGATCCGCACCCCGGAGGAGATGCGCGCGCTCGGCGCGGTGCTGGCGGCCGTCTGCCCGCCCGGGGCGCTCGTGCGCCTCGAGGGCGACCTCGGGACCGGCAAGACCACGCTCGTGCGCGGCTTCCTCGCCGCGCTCGGTCACGAGGGGCCGGTGCGCAGCCCGACCTACACCCTGATCGAGTCCTACGAGACCGGGGCGCGCCGCGTCCACCACCTCGACCTCTATCGCCTGAACGATCCCGAGGAACTCGAGTTCCTCGGCATCCGCGACCTCCTCGACGGCGAGGCGGTGTGCCTGGTGGAGTGGCCGGAGCGCGGCACGGGCGTGCTGCCCGAGGCCACACTCGCCGTGCACCTGCGCCACGCCGGCCCGGCCCGCCGCGCGCACCTGCGCGCCGGCGGTGCCGAAGGCGGCGCGTGCCTCGAGGCGCTCGCCGGCCGCCCGCTCCCGGGGGTCCCCGGCGATAGCTGATAGTTCAGCATAAATAGTTCTCCTATCCTATCGATATTACGGACAAACCCCCCTTGAAATCCCCGGCCCGCTGTGGCTAGCTAGAGGGCGCGGATGGGATAGATTCACGGGAGGAGTTCCCGATGCGTGGGATCGTCGGGTCGCTGTGGGCGACGGTCGCGCTGGCCGCGGTCCTCGTGCCGGCCGCCCCCGCCGCCGCGGTCGGCCAGGCGGGCGCAGGCGGGGCGGCGCGCGTATCGGTCACCCGCGACCATACGCGCGTGGTCCTGCCGCTCGCGGGTCGCAGCCGTCATACCCTGTTCACGCTGCAGCGCCCGGCGCGCGTGGTGATCGACCTGCCTGCAGGGGCCGTTGCGGGCGATCTCCGCCCGCCCCGGTTGCCGGTGGGCGTGGTCAGCGGGATCCGCAGCGCGCCGCGCCGGGGCGGGGCGCGCCGCGTGGTGCTCGACGTGCGCGCGCCCGTGCGCGCCCGCAGTTTCCTGCTGGCGCCGCGCGGCGGTCGCGGCTGGCGGCTGGTCGTGGATCTCACCGCCGCCGGCACGGCGCGGGCGGTGCCGGTGAAACGCGCCGCGCCCCGCGCCCGACGGGCGCGCACGGTGATCGTCGCCATCGATCCCGGACACGGCGGCGAGGACCCCGGCGCGCGCGGCCCGCGCGGGACGCGCGAGAAGGACGTGACCCTGGCGATCGCCCGGCGCCTGGCGGCGCTGGTGAACCGGGAGCCCGGCATGCGCGCGGTGCTCACGCGCAGCGGCGACTACTACGTCGGCCTGCGCCGGCGCATGGCGATCGCGCGCAAGGCCAAGGCCGACCTGTTCGTCTCGCTGCACGCCGACGCCTATCGCAACCGCCGCGCGCGCGGCGCGTCCGTCTACGTCCTGTCGCAGCGCGGTGCCAGCAGCGAGGCCGCGCGCTGGTTGGCGCGCAGTGAGAACGCCTCCGAGCGCGTCGGCGGGGTGGACCTGGACGACAAGGGCCCCGTGCTCGCCTCGGTGTTGCTGGACCTCTCGCAGAACGCCACGCTCGACGCCAGCATGGAGGCGGCGCGCGACGTCCTCGCCCAGCTCGGGCGCGTCGGGCGTGTGCACCGGCGCCGGGTGGAGCAGGCGGGGTTCATGGTGCTCAAGTCGCCCGACGTACCGTCCATGCTGATCGAGACCGCCTTCATCTCCAACCCGCGTGAGGAACGCGAACTGCGCAGCCGCGCCTATCAGGCGCGGATCGCGCGCGCGGTGCTGCGCGGCATCCGCGCCTACTTCGTGCGCCGTGCGCCGGCGGGGACCCGTTTCGCCGCGCGCGAGCACCGCATCACCCCGGGCGAGACCCTCTCGGGGATCGCCCAACGCTACCGGGTGAGCGTGCAACGCCTGCGCGTGGCCAACGGCCTCCAGGGCGAGCACATCGAGCCCGGGGAGGTGCTTCGCATCCCGCGTGCCGCCGGCGGTTCCACCTGAGCGGAAGCGGCCGGCCGGCGGGCCGGTCCGCCCGGCCCGGCCCGCGCCGCGGTGGCCGGGGCCGGCGCCTCGGTGGCACAATGGGGTCCGCCGCACCCGCTCATGGTCGCCCGTTCATGCCCATCCGCCGCCTGCCGCCGCAGCTGGTCAATCAGATCGCCGCGGGCGAGGTGGTCGAGCGCCCCGCCTCGGTGGTCAAGGAACTCGTCGAGAACAGCCTCGACGCGGGCGCGCACCGCATCGAGGTCGCGTTCGAGGGCGGCGGCGTGCGCCGCATCCGGGTGCGCGACGACGGCGCCGGCATCCCCTGCGCCGAGCTGGCGCTGGCCCTGGCACGCCATGCCACGAGCAAGATCGGAACCCTGGAGGACCTCGATCGCATCGCGAGCCTCGGCTTCCGCGGCGAGGCGCTGCCGAGCATCGCCTCGGTCTCGCGGTTCTGCATCACTTCTCGCACCGCCGATGCCCCGTACGGCTGCCGGTTGTGCGCCGACGGCGCCGAGGCCCCGGCCGACCCGGAGCCGGCGCCGCACCCGCCGGGCACGACCGTCGAGGTGCGCGATCTGTTCCATGACGTTCCTGCCCGGCGACGCTTTCTGCGCACGGAGCGCACCGAGAGCGGCCACCTGGAGGAGGCCCTGCGGCGCCTCGCCCTGAGCCGCTTCGACGTGGAGTTCCGCTGGCGCGCCGACCGCCAACCCGAGCGGGTGGTGCCGGCGGCGCAAGGCGCGGAAGCGGGCCGTGCCCGCCTTGCCGCCCTGTGCGGCGCGCCCTTCGCCGAGGCGACGGTCCCCGTCGAGGGACAGGCGGTGGGGTTGTCGCTGCGCGGATGGATCGCCGTGCCGACGTTCTCGCGCAGCCAGCCGGACCTGCAGTATTTCTACGTGAACGGCCGTACGGTCCGCGACCGCGGCCTCGCGCACGCGGCGCGCCAGGCCTACGCCGACGTGCTCTATCACGGGCGCCACCCGGCCTTCGTCCTCTACCTCGATCTCGATCCGGCGCTGGTCGACGTCAACGCCCATCCGGCCAAGCTCGAGGTGCGTTTCCGCGACGGGCGGCTGGTGCACGACTTCCTGTTCCGTGCGCTGCAACGCGCACTGGCGCGGCTGCGCCCGGGGACGGCGGTGCCCGCCGCCGCGCCGCCGGCACGCGTCGCGGGCGGGCATCAGACGCGTATGAGCCTCCCGGTGGCCGAGGCGGTGGCGGCCTACGCCGCGCTGCACGGGCCGACGCCGATGCAGGACGGGGACCAGGGCTCGGCGGCGGATGCGGCCGTGCGCGCCGGCGCCGCGGACGAGGTGCCGCCGCTGGGCTACGCACTGGCGCAACTGCGCGGGATCTACGTGCTGGCGGAGAACGCGCGCGGGCTGGTCGTGGTCGACATGCACGCCGCGCACGAGCGCATCACCTACGAGCGCCTCAAGGCGGCATGGGACGCGGCCGACGCGCAGGCGCAGGCGCTCCTGGTGCCGGTGAGTGTCGCGGTCTCCGAACGCGAGGCCGAGGCGGCGCAGGTGCATGCCGCGCTGCTCGCCGATGCCGGTCTGGAGATCGAGCCTATCGGACCCGCGACGCTGGCGGTGCGCGCGCTGCCGGCGGCGCTCGCCGGTTGCGACGCCGCGGCATTGGTGCGCGACGTGCTCGCCGATCTCGCGGCCCACGGCGCCAGCCGCAGGCTCGGCGAGCTGCGCGATGCCCTGCTCGCGACGATGGCCTGTCACGGCGCGGTGCGCGCCAACCGCCGGCTCACGCTGGCGGAGATGAACGCGCTGCTGCGCGACATGGAGCGGACCGAGCGCGCGGGGCAGTGCAATCATGGGCGCCCCACCTGGGTCCAGGTCGATCTGCAGGAACTGGATCGCTGGTTTCTGCGCGGGCGCTGACCCGCCGCCCGCCCGTGTCCGATCGATCCTGTCCGCCGGTGATCTTCCTCATGGGTCCGACCGCGAGCGGCAAGACCGCGCTCGCCGTCGAACTCGTCCGCCGCCTGCCGTGCGAGATCGTCAGCGTGGACTCGGCGATGGTCTACCGGGGCATGGACATCGGCACGGCGAAGCCGGGCCCGGAAATCCTGCGCGCGGCCCCGCACCGGCTCATCGACCTGCTCGATCCCGCCGAGGCCTATTCGGCGGGCCGCTTCTGCGTGGACGCGCGCCGCGAGATCGAGGCGATCCGCGCCGCCGGGCGTATCCCGCTGCTGGTCGGCGGGACCATGCTCTATTTTCACGCGCTTCAGCGCGGTATCGCGGCGCTGCCTGCGGCCGATGCGCGCGTGCGTGCGCGCATCGACGCGCAGGCGCGCACGCACGGCTGGCAGGCGCTGCACCGGCGACTGGCCGCGGTGGATCCCGAGGCCGCCGCACGCATCCACCCCAACGACCCCCAGCGCATCCAACGTGCCCTCGAGGTGCATGCGCTCAGCGGGGCGAGCCTGACGGAACTCCAGCGCCGTGCCGGGGCTCCAAGCCTAAATATGCCCGTGGTCAAGCTCGCCCTCGTTCCGGGGGTGCGCGCGGTCCTGCACCGGGCGATCGAGGAGCGTTTCCACGCGATGCTCCGGGCCGGATTCGAGGACGAGGTGCGGGGGTTGCGTGCGCGCGGCGATCTCGACCTCGACCGTCCGGCATTGCGCGCGGTGGGCTACCGGCAGGTCTGGGAGTATCTCGACGGGGGTATCGATCGCGAAACGATGGTCGCGCGTGCGGTGATCGCCACGCGGCAGCTCGCCAAGCGCCAGCTCACCTGGCTGCGGGCGCAGACCGATGCCGTGCTCCTGGACAGTCGCGCCCCCGGGCTTTTGGATAAGGTATTGAAAGTTTTGAGTGAACGGGGCATTTCCGCGTGATGTTTCCGGTGCCTGTCGCGGCCGGTGCGCAAGCGCGGTATGCTACAATTTTTGTCGCCTGTGCGACGACCACGACGGCGAGAGTGCGATGCAGATCGAGAATCATAAAAGGAGAACCCCCATGGCTAGAGGGCAGTCCCTGCAGGAACCGTTTCTGAATGCCCTGCGCAAGAGTCGGGTGCCCGTGTCGATCTATCTGGTGAATGGGATCAAGCTGCAGGGCCAGATCGAGTCCTTCGATCAGTTCGTGGTCCTGCTGAAGAACAGCGTGAGCCAGATGGTCTACAAGCATGCCATCTCGACCGTGGTGCCGTCCCGGAACGTGAAGTTTGCGACGTTTGACGACAACTCGCCCGAACCCGGCAACGTCTGAGTTCGCGCCGCGCGCCGGCGCGGGCGGGGACGCCCTTGTTTGACCGCCCGCAGCGCGGCGAGCGTGCCCTGCTCGTGCATCTGGACGTGCGCGGCGCCGCCGATCCCGAACGGCTCCAGGAGTTTCGTGAGCTCGCCGATTCGGCGGGTGCGCGCACGGTCGAGGCGGTCACCGCGGTGCGCGCGGCCCCGGATGCGCAGTACTTCGTCGGCAGCGGCAAGGCGCAGGAGATCGCCGCGCGCGTGCGGGCGACCGGTGCCGAGGTGGTGATCTTCAACCATTCGCTCTCGCCGAGTCAGGAGCGCAACCTCGAGCGTCTGTTGCAGTGCCGCGTGCTCGACCGCACCGGGCTGATCCTCGACATCTTCGCCCAGCGCGCACGCTCCTTCGAGGGCAAGCTGCAGGTGGAGCTGGCCCAGCTCCAGCACCTGTCGACGCGGCTGGTGCGCGGCTGGACGCACCTCGAACGCCAGAAGGGCGGCATCGGCCTGCGCGGTCCCGGCGAGACCCAGCTCGAGACCGACCGCCGCCTGATCGGGGCGCGCATCAAGGCGCTCGGACAGCGCCTGACCCGGTTGCGCCGCCAGCGTGCGCAGGGGCGCCGGGCGCGGCGTCGCGCCGAGGTCCCGGCGGTGTCGCTGGTCGGGTACACCAACGCCGGCAAGTCGACCCTGTTCAACCGGCTCACCGGCGCCGAGGTGTACGCGGCCGACCAGCTCTTCGCCACGCTGGACCCGACGGTGCGGCGGCTGGCGCTGCCCGGGGGCGGGGGCGCCGTCCTCGCCGACACGGTGGGTTTCATCCGCCACCTGCCGCACGATCTGGTCGCGGCGTTCCGCTCCACGCTCGAGGAGACCCGCGAGGCCGCCTTGCTGGTGCATGTGATCGACGCCGGCCACGAGGAGCGCGAGTCCTGCATCGAGCAGGTCAACCGGGTCCTCGAGGAGATCGGCGCCGCCGGCATCCCGCAGATCGAGGTCTTCAACAAGATCGACCGCATCGGCGCCGCGCCGCGCGTCGATCGCGACGCGACCGGGCGCGTGCGCCGGGTGTGGCTGTCGGCGGCCACCGGCGCGGGCGTGGAACTGCTCGCGGATGCCGTGGCCGAGTATCTGCGCCCGCGGACCTACGAGGGCCGCCTGCGGCTGCCGCCGGCGGCCGGGCGGTTGCGTGCGCGGCTCTACGCGCTCGGCGCGGTGCGCACCGAGCGCGTCGGCACGGATGGGGCGTGGCTGATGGAGATCTCGCTGCCGCTGCGCGAGCTCGCCGCCCTGCGTGCGGCGGAGACGGGGTCGGCGTATCTGTTGCCGGTACCCGAATTCCTTGCGGATGCGGCACGCGCCTCCTAAAATGCCCAATTCTCGACGGACGATCGATCGGCGCCGCCCGCAGCCCGGCGCGCGCCCTGCTGGAGTGATGCATGGCTTGGAATGAGCCCGGCGGCGGCAAGGACCCCTGGGGCAACCGGGGGGAGCGCGGACCGCCGGATCTCGACGAGGTCGTGCGCAAGCTCCAGCAGCGGCTCGGCTCGCTGTTCGGCGGCGGCCGCGCGGGCGGGGACGGGCGCGGGCAGCGTCCGTCCAACCCCTTCAACTTCGGGCTCCTGATCCTGGTCCTGATCGCCCTCTGGGGGCTGTCCGGGATCTACATCGTCGATCAGGCCGAGCGCGGCGTGGTCCTGCGCTTCGGCAAGTACGTGGCCACGACCCTCCCGGGGCCGCATTGGCACATCCCCTACCCGGTCGAGCAGGTGCGCAAGGTCAACGTCGCGCGCATCCGCACCATGCAGTTGGGCTCGCGCGGCGGCGGGCTCGGCGGCCAGAAGGCGCTGATGCTCACCAAGGACGAGAACATCGTCGACGTCGAGCTCGAGGTCCAGTACCGGGTCAAGGACGCGCGCGCGTACCTTTTCAATGTGCGCGACCCCGACACCGTGCTGCAGCAGGTCGCCGAGAGCGCCCTGCGCGAGGTCGTCGGCAAGAGCACCATGGACTTCGTCATCACCACCGGCCGGGCCGAGGTGGTGGACGGCACCGAGAAGCTGATCCAGCAGATCCTCGACCGCTACGGCGCGGGGCTCGAGGTCACCAGCGTCAACATGCCCTACGCCCAGCCCCCGGACCAGGTCAAGTCCGCCTTCGACGACGCCATCAAGGCGCGCGAGGACGAGCAGCGCTACAAGAACGAGGCCGAGGCCTACGCCAACGGCATCATCCCGGTCGCGCGCGGGGACGCCGCGCGCCTGCTCCAGGACGCGCAGGGCTACAAGGCGAGCGTGGTCGCCGAGGCCGAGGGACGCACCAGCCGCTTCCTGCAACTGCTCACCGCCTACCGCAAGGCGCCCGCGGTCACCCGTGAGCGCATGTATCTCGACACGATGCAGCAGGTCCTCGGCAACTCGACCAAGGTATTCCTCGACGTCAAGCGCGGCAACAACGTCTTCTACCTGCCGCTCGACCGTCTGCGCGGGTCCCGTGCCGGCGGGGCGGCGGTGCCGGCGGCCGCCGCGGCTGCGGCCGGCACGGCGGGCGGACACGATTCCGGCGACGACTCGCGGGGTCGCGATTCCCGCGGCCGGGGAGGGCGCTGATGGGACAGGGCAAGGCGATCGGTCTGATCCTGGCGCTGGTGATCGTGGTGCTGGGGCTCAACTCCGCGTACACCGTGGGCCAGTGGCAGCGGGCGATCCTGTTCCGGCTCGGGCAGATCGTGCGCACCGATGTGAAACCGGGCCTGCACTTCAAGGTGCCGTTCTACAACCAGGTGCGTAAATTCGACGCCCGCATCCTGACGCTCGACGCGCAGCCCGAGCGCCTGCTGACCAGCGAGAAGAAGAACGTCATCGTCGATGCCTTCGTGATGTGGCGGATCAGCGACCCGGCGACCTTCTACAAGGCTACCGGCGGTGACGAGCAGCAGGCCGCGGCGCGCCTCGACCAGATCATCAAGAACGGCCTGCGCGACGAGTTCGGCGTGCGCACCATCCAGGAGGTGGTCTCCGGCGAGCGCTCGCAGATCATGAACGCGATGACGCGGCTGGCGAACGCCAAGGCCGCGGGTCTCGGTATCCGCATCGTCGACGTGCGCATCAAGCGCATCAACCTCCCGGTGGAGGTGAGCCAGTCGGTGTTCCAGCGCATGAAGGCCGAACGCGAGCGCGTCGCGCGTGAGTTCCGTGCCCGCGGCAAGGAGGCCGCCGAGCGTATCCGCGCCGATGCCGACCGCCAGCGCACCGTGATTCTCGCCGATGCCAAGCGCGATGCGGCCAAGATCCGCGGTGCCGGCGACGCCGAGGCGGCCGAGATCTACGCCAAGGCCTACTCGAAGGACGAGAAGTTCTACACCTTCTATCGCAGCCTGCAGGCGTACCGGCGGATGTTCCACGGCAAGGACAGCCTGCTGGTGCTGCAGCCCGACAACGAGCTGTTCCGATATTTCCAGGGGGCCGGTGCCCGGCGTTGAGCACCGGCGCCCCGCGGGGGCCGCGCGATGTGGCGTGAACTGCTCACCGCGATCGCGTTGATGCTGGTGATCGAAGGAATCCTGCCGTTCCTGAGTCCGGAGGCGCTGCGCCGCGCCCTGGAGCGGGCGGCGCGCCTGGATGCACGCGCGCTGCGTCTGTGCGGGCTGTTGAGTATGCTCGGCGGGGTGCTGCTGCTCTACGCCGTGCGATGAATCCGCTCCCGCGCACGGCTTCGCGGGAGGGGCGACCCGGGGACCCGTCATGACCGACCAGGACCGTTGGCTGCTGCCGGAGGGCATCGAGGAGCTGCTGCCGCCGTTGTCGGGGCGCGTCGAGGCCTTGCGCCGCCGCCTCCTCGACCTCTATCGCGGCTGGGGTTACGAGTTGGTCGCGCCGCCGCTGATCGAGTTCGTCGAGTCGCTGCTCCCGGGCATGGGCCGCGACCTGGACCTGCAGACCGTCAAGCTCACCGACCAGCTCACCGGGCGGTTGATGGGCGTGCGTGCCGACCTCACGCCCCAGGTGGCGCGCATCGACGCCCACCGGCTCCGGCGTGAGGTGCCCGTGCGTCTGTGCTACCTCGACCGCGTCCTGCGCACACGGCCGGAGGCCTTCGGCGGCTCGCGCAGCCCGCTGCAGGTCGGCGCCGAACTCTACGGCCACGCCGGGGTGGAGAGCGACGTCGAGATCCTGTGTCTGATGCTGGAGACGCTCGAGCTGACCGGGGTCCCGGACGTGCATGTCGACCTCGGCCACGTCGGTGTCTACCGCGGCCTGGTCGCCGCGGCCGGGCTCGACGAGGCGCAGGAGGCCGCGCTGTTCGACGCCGTGCAGCGCAAGGCGCTGCCGGAGATCGACGCGCTGCTCACCGGCTTCGGGGTGCGGGGCGCCGCCCGGGAAGCCCTCGCCGGGCTGGCCGAGTGGAACGGCGGCGGGGACTGTCTCGACGCGGCGCAGGCGGCCCTCGACGGCCTGCGCCACGGTGTTCCCGAGGCGCTCGCCGAACTGCGTGCCATCGCCGCCGCCCTGAGTGCGCGCCGGCCCGGGGTACCGCTCTACTTCGACCTCGCCGAGCTGCGCGGCTACTACCATTATCAGACGGGGGTGGTGTTCGCGGCCTTCACGCCCGGCTCCGGGCGCGAGGTGGCGCGCGGCGGGCGCTACGACGGGATCGGCCGCGTCTTCGGCCGCGCCCGCGCCGCGACCGGATTCAGCGCCGACCTCGAGCCGCTGGTGGAGTGGTCCGCGGCCGCGGCCGATGAGCCCGCGCGCGGCATCTTCGCCCCCTGGTCGGACGACGCCGCACTGCAGACGCGCGTGCGCGAGTTGCGCGCGGCCGGCGAGCGGGTGATCTGGGAGCTGCCGGGCCAGACCGGGGATGCCGCCGCGATGGGTTGTGACCGCCGTCTCGTGGCGCGCGGGGGGCGTTGGCTCGTCGAGCCGGTCTGAACCTCCGCGGCCGCTCGGCCGGCACGGGGGATGGATTTGTCGCCGCGGCGGCGGGCGGGTAGTATGCGCCGGCGCGGATTCGCTGCAGCGGGAAGGGAGCGATGGGCAAGAACGTCGTCGTGGTCGGCACCCAATGGGGTGACGAGGGCAAGGGCAAGGTCGTCGACCTGCTCACCGAGCGCGTCGCCGCCGTGGTGCGCTTTCAGGGGGGGCACAACGCCGGCCACACCCTGGTGATCGAGGGGCGCAAGACGGTCCTGCACCTGATTCCCTCGGGGATCCTGCGCGCGCATGTGCGCTGCCTGATCGGCAACGGGGTCGTGCTCTCGCCGCAGGCCCTGCTCGAGGAGATCGACATGCTCGAGGCGAACGGAGTGCCCGCCACCGAGCGCCTGGCCGTGAGCGAGGCCTGTCCGCTGATCCTGCCCTATCACGTCGCGCTCGATCACGCGCGCGAGCGCGCCCGCGGCAAGGCGGCGATCGGCACCACCGGGCGCGGCATCGGGCCCGCCTACGAGGACAAGGTCGCGCGCCGCGCGCTGCGCCTGGGCGACCTGTTCCACCGCGAGCGCTTCGCCGCCAAGCTCGGCGAGGTGCTCGACGCCCACAACTTCGCCCTGCAGCACTACTACCACGCCGACACCGTCGATTTCCAGCAGGTCCTGGACGAGACGCTGGCGCTCGCCGAACGGCTGCGCCCGCTCGTCGCCGATGTCCCGGATCTGCTCTACGGCCACCGCGCGCGCGGCGAGTCGGTGCTCTTCGAGGGGGCGCAGGGCACCTTGCTCGACATCGACCACGGCACCTATCCGTTCGTGACCTCCTCCAACACCACCGCCGGCGGCGCCGCCTGCGGCAGCGGCGTGGGCCCGCGCGACCTCGACTACGTCCTCGGGATCACCAAGGCCTACACGACGCGCGTGGGCGCGGGGCCGTTCCCCACCGAGCTGCTCGACGAGATGGGCGAGCACCTCGCGCGCCGCGGCCACGAGTTCGGCGCCACCACCGGGCGCCCGCGCCGCTGCGGCTGGTTCGACGCCGTCTCGCTGCGCCGCGCGATCCGGATCAACAGCGTCTCGGGCCTGTGCATCACCAAACTCGACGTGCTCGACGGCCTCGACACCATCCGCCTGTGCGTGGGTTACCGCTGCGGCGGCGAGGAGCGCACCATGCCGCCGGTCGGCGCCGACGAGTACGCCGACTGCACGCCGATCTACGAGGAGTTGCCGGGTTGGAAGGAGTCCACGGTCGGCGTGAAGCGCTACGACGAGCTGCCCGCCAACGCGCGCGCCTATCTCGCGCGCATCGAGGCGGTCGTGGAGACTCCGGTGGACATCATCTCCACCGGCCCCGAGCGCAGCGAGACCATCGTCCTGCGCGATCCCTTCGCCTGACAGTCCCCCAGGGGGGACGGTTTACCTATTTCCCGTGCAAGCTAACTCACTGAAGCATAAGAGCATAAGGGGACCAAGCATAAGAGCATAAGGGGACAGATTTATTTGGCGCGCCAAATAAATCTGAACCTCCCCCAGTTTAACGGACACCCGGAAAGGGGCTAGCATGGTCCCTGAGGAGTGTTCGATGATCCGGAAGAAGTATCGGAGTTATTCGAGGGAATTCAAGCTGGAGGCGATC
>Ga0256829_1001016_pt1 | contig 24277 bp, 24 predicted proteins | sample 131447metaG_FD_185979 | JGI IMG/M metagenome (GOLD analysis project Ga0256829, IMG submission 185979) | Hydrothermal vent microbial communities from Lau Basin, Pacific Ocean - 131-447 | ecosystem: Environmental > Aquatic > Marine > Hydrothermal vents | place: Pacific Ocean: Lau Basin | collected...
GTGGGCTTCTTCCTCTTTTATGCCGTCAACCTGAAACCCAAATCCCCCGGCGTGATGGTGGTGTTCCATCAAATCATGGCCCTGCTGATCACAGTGGGCGTGGTATTGCAATGGCGATGGTAAGGCTCGTCACTTCGACCCCGATCCAATAGCACACCTTTGTTTGCCTCCTGCATAACCTAGAGATATCCAATGAGCGAACTCGAACTCGAAAGTAAAACCACCACCTCCCGAGAAACCCTCTCATCGGTCTTTATTCCACGCTTGGTCAAAGACTTACTGACGCTGGCCAAGTTCAAGGTCGTTTCTCTGCTCGTATTCACTGCTCTTGTCGGCGAACTCCTGGCGCCAGAGTTCTGGAAACACTGGCCGGGTGCCTTAGCTGGGCTGGCCGGCATCGCTCTGGCCGGCGGCGCGGGCGGCGTGCTCAATCAGCTCGTCGAGCCTGTCATCGACCAGCACATGCGTCGCACCCATCTGCGTCCCTTGGCCAATGGCCGCATCAGCCGCCTTGGCGCGATGCTCTATGCGGCTACTTTGTTCTGTTCCGCTATCATCATTTTGAGCCTATGGACCAATCCAACCACTTTGGCGCTCACTCTCCTCGGAACGGTCGGCTATGGCGTCATCTACACGCTCTACCTGAAGCCCAGTACGCCTTGGAACATCGTATGGGGCGGCATAGCCGGCGCTTTGCCGCCTCTGATCGGCTGGACCGCAACAGGCGCTGCGATCAGCCCTTTGCCCGTATTCCTGGTGATATTGATCTTCGCATGGACCCCTGCGCATTTCTGGCCTTTGGCCTTGTATCACAGGGAAGACTACGCCAAGGCGGATATCCCCATGCTCCCGGTCACGCATGGCGTGGAGCGCACCTGCAACGAAATCGTCAAATATGCCGTCTTCACCCTGGTCGTCAGCCTTTTGCCCTTCGCTCTGGGCGAAACAGGCATGTTTTACGGCATCGCGGCCTCCTTGAGCGGCCTTTGGTACCTGTGGCTGACGATCAAACTAAAGCGTATGCCCATCAACCGCAAAATGGATCAGTTTGCCCGCCGCGTGTTCGGTCACTCCATCACTTTTCTTTTCATACTCTACGCCGCTTTGATCGTTGATCATGCCATTCGCATAGTCCCAGCGATACTTAACTGATCCTTGGTTGCGCTATCAGGCATGCTCGACTTAAAGACAAAAGGTCAGGCTCTGTCATCTAAATTCGTAAGCCGTTGAAAAGTGGAGCGGGCGTCTGCTCGGAAAACATCGGCGGCAAGGAGGCCGCCGACGAGACTACAGGGAGGTATTCACGGCGTTTTTCCGGGCAGACACCCGCTCCGCCACGGTTAGATGACGTGGTCCTGAACAAAATATGATGATGGATTGGCTTGAACGACGTTATATGCATTCATAAGCCTTTAAACGGGAGAGCGGGGCCGGAGGCCCTTGGATCGCATAATGAACCGAAAGAGTTTAGCCTCAGTCCTGTAGGCGCCGCATGGAAAAGCCGCTGAAAATCATTTGAAATCCGAAAAGATCCAGCCACGGCGTTTGAAGAACCACAACATCCCCGCGACGATGGATAGCATCACGAACCAGACGAGAGGATAGCCGTATTGCCAGCGGAGCAGCGGCTGAGTCCATGGATTGTTGACGAAGGCGGCAAAGTTCATGCCATAGACGCCGGTGATGAACGTCAAGGGAATGAACAGCACCGAAATCACGGTCAAGGTACGCATGATATCGCTGAGCCGGTTGTTGACGCTGGACAGATAGATATCCATCAGGCCCGACACCACATCGCGGTAAGTGTCCAGTAGTTCCATGAGCTGCACCGTGTGGTCATACAGGTCGCTGAGGTAGGGGCGCAGTTTGTCGTCCATCAGCGGAGCGTCGTGTACCTCGCGTCCGAGCTTGGAGATGGCTTCGCGGGTCGGCCACAACTGGCGGCGCATGCGGATCAGGGCGCGCTTGCCCGCCTGAATGGTGTTTAGCATTTCGCGCCGCGGCTCGAGTATGAGGCTGGCTTCGAGTTGCTCGATACTCTCGCCGAAAGTTTCCAGCGCCGGAAAAGCCTGATCGACCACCAGGTCCATCAAGGCATACATCAGGTAATCCGCGCCATGCTCGCGCAATCTGGAACGGCCCCGCGCGAGCCGGTCGCGGATGACGGTGCTGATGTCTTCCGGCGAATCGTGAATGCTGATCACGTAGTTGTCTCCAAGCAGGATGCTGAACTGTTCCAGCACCACGTCTTCGTCTTGCCAGCGCGGCACATTGAGCGCTACGAACAGCTGCTCGTCGAAATCATCGAGCTTGGGACGCTGGTTGCGCGACTGGATGTCTTCCAACGCCAGGGAGTGTACCCCGAAACGCTGCCCCAATTCCTCTAGAAAATCCTTGTCGGGCTGGCCTTGCACGTGGAACCAGCTCACGCCTTCCGGATTGCGGGTCACGAGTTCCTGAAATCGCGCCAGCGCGGCGCCCTCCTCTTCGATCAGCTCGCCTTGCGCCCCATAATGGATCAGCCGCGTGTGCGCAGGAATCTCCGGCGTCTCGTCGAGCAAGGTGCCCGGCGGCAAGCCGGTGCGGGATGTGCGGTTCCAGTGCAGTTTTTTCGCCGCCGCGGTCAAGTGGCTCAAGGTATTAGGCGGAATCAAGTTTTTGCCTCCATGAATTGGTACGAAGCCTGCCCATTAACGAGCAGGCGTGGTGGCTGCCGGCCCGGGCACGCCCTGACGCCAGCCAGAGGCAACCGTCAGAATCAAGCCGACGACGCCCATCCAAGCCAGGGAACGGTACCCGAAAACCTCTATCAGCGGGCCGCTCGCATAAGCCCCGTACCATGGACGGATGTACCGTTCCAGCGCGGCCAATACCGCACCCAGGATGCGCAAACGCTCCTGATTCGCAGCTAGAGATGCTGAAGTGGAGTGCGCGGCCATGTGCAGATTCCTGTGTTTGCATATTCAGTCCCAGAGGCTTTCTCAGTTACTCATTATCCACAAGCTGCGGCTACTCCACTATGGGAGTGGCTATACCCACTCCCTAATAAAAGCCGTTGGGAAAGCTCATTTTTTGACTTGAGCACCTTGACTTGCTAATTGCAACAATTGTTCCAGAAGAACATCGGTTTTTATTTCTTCGCCGCTCAGGGCCATGGCCAAAAGTTCTCCGCCGATCACCGGCAACGCCAACACCACATCGGGGCGCACATGCCTAACCCGGCCCATGTTGTGGGCATCGCTGATCGCCACGACGGTGCGCGTATTTGGATTGACATCCTTGGCCGCCAGAACGATAAAGGCGTTTTCCGAGTCGTCTTCGGTGAGTGCCAGAACGGCCCGGGCATGCTCGACTTCGGCTTTTTTGAGGATCTCGCCATCGGCGCCGTCACCAATGACGAGATCCGCAGGCGCTTCCACCCCTTCCGGCGGTCGCAACGGCCAGACGGCAGTCACATGGATACCCCGCTCGGTCAAAGCGTGGATAGTATTGCGCGCCAGTGAGTTATCGCCCACCACGATGATGTGATCAATTCTTTCCATCGGTTTTTTCCCTGGTTGCAGAAGGTTGATCATACGTTGATTGATCAGAGGGCCCACGATGGCGGTCAAGGCGCTGGCAAACACCGCAAGACCCAGCACGATCAAGGAGAGGGTGAAAAAGCGGGCTTCCGTCGTGTGCGGGGTAATATCTCCATAACCGACGGTGGACAAGGTCACAATGGTGAAATAGAGTGCGTCCGTGGCATTGGCGATCGGCGGAGAAAACCCCGATCCCAGCGCATAGCTGCCCAGCACGCCATAGCCCGTGGTCAAAAGTACGCCGACCAGAGCGAACAGCGTCCCAGTCGCAAGGCTGGCGCGAGTAAAACTGTTGCGGCTGAGATAAAGCAACAGCAGCAAGATGCCGTTGTAGAGAATGATATGAGTATTGGCCGTGGTGTTGGGCACGAACTGCAAGCCCACCGTCGCCGCCGTCATCAATAGGGTCAATACCCAGGCCAGTCGCGAACGCCACAATAATCCCAGAGACAGCAGCACCAAAATGCCGCCGATCAATTCCAGAGACACGCCGTGAATGGCCAGCGAATCGAACCCTTTGGTGAAACCCTTGAGTTCATTTGTCGGTACATTCAAAAATGAAATCAGGCGACTCAACGAACCCAAAGAAGGCAGCAATTCAGCCACTCCTGCCACACCCACCAGAAAGGCGATCGGCACATGCGGAAACCAGATATTCATCCTTAAGGCGAGGTAGATACGGCCCCACAACATGCGAACGCGTGTCCTGTAGCCAAGCGAGAAGTGCGCTTTCAGCGTCTGACGCACGTCGTTATTTCTGGGTTGTTGCATGTGTAAAAAATCGTTTTAGGGCAAAAGGGGACGTAGCTTGACGGAATTTTTGAAGTCCGACTCAAGCGAAGATAGAGGCCGGAGCATAATGCCTCAACTGCCGGTCAGCCGTCTGGGGTCGAGCAGTTTTTTTAGTTCCTCGACCGGTAGATCAAGCATTTCGGAAGCCACGTCCATGATCGGACGTCCCTCTGCATAGGCGCGTTTGGCGATCGCCGCGCCGCGCTCGTATCCGATCACTGGATTCAAGGCAGTGACGAGGATCGGGTTGTGTGCCAACGCTTTCTTTAGCCGTTCCTTGTTCACTGAAAATCCGGCGATGGCGCGGTCAGCCAAAAGGCGCGAAACATTAGCCAATAATTCTATGCTTTGTAATAAGTTATAGGCGATCATAGGCAACATGACATTGAGCTGGAAATTGCCCGACTGAGCACCAATGGTGATAGCGGCATCGTTGCCGATAACTTGAGCGGCCACTTGACAGGCGGCTTCGGGAATCACGGGATTGACCTTTCCGGGCATGATGCTGCTGCCCGGCTGCAAAGCCGGCAAGGCGATCTCGGCCAATCCCGCGAGTGGCCCGGAATTCATCCAGCGTAAATCGTTGGCGATCTTCATCAGCGCCGTCGCCAACGACTTGAGGGCCCCGCTCGCCGCCACGGCGGGCTCTTGGGAGCTGATAGCGGCAAACAGATTATCGGCACGGCGAAACGAGATGCCGGTACGCTCATTCAGCCAGACGATGGCGCGATCCGCGGCGCCAGGCAGGGCATTAAGTCCAGTGCCTACTGCCGTTCCGCCGAGCGCGAGTCCGCGCAACCCCTCGCCCGCGGACTCCACTCGCTGGCAGGAGTCGCGCACCTGGGCCGTCCATGCGCCCAACTCCTGATCGAAGCGGACAGGCACAGCATCCATCAGATGAGTGCGCCCGGTTTTGCAGATGCCTTTGAGTTCTTCGGCCCGCCGCAGAATCACCTCTTCAAGGTGCGAAAGCGCTGGCAGGAGCTGCTCATGAATAGTCAGCGCAGCACTCACATGCAGCACCGTCGGAATGACGTCATTTGAACTTTGACCATAGTTGACATGATCGTTGGGGTGAATCGAAAGGCCGCTGGATTCACTGGCCAAATGAGCGATCACCTCATTGGCGTTCATATTGGTGCTGGTGCCAGAACCTGTTTGAAAGACATCGACAGGAAAGTGCTTGTCATAGCACCCTTCAGCAACGGCCATGGCCGCTTCGATGATGGCATCCGCACGCGCCTGATCCAATGCGCCCAATTCGGCGTTGGCCGCCGCGTTGGCCGCCTTGATCAATCCGAGGGCACGGATGAACTGCCGGGGCATGCGCAGACCGCTGACCGGAAAATTCTCTACGGCACGCTGGGTCTGGGCGCCCCATAAAGCCTCGGCAGGAACGCGCAATGCGCCCATGCTGTCATGTTCGATGCGCACATCTTGTCTTTGACTCATGCTGCGTCCTTCATTTTTATCTTGGGGTGAACTGGCACCACATAAGTTTTTGGTGGTCAATCTACAGGATAGGGAATCTCTAGTCCTCCAAGGCCGCAATAACCTTGGGGATGCTTATGTAAATACTGTTGGTGATAGGGCTCGGCGTAATAAAAAACGCCGGCAGGCTGAATCCGAGTGGTGATGCGGCCATGACCCGCTGCGTCCAGCGCCGTTTGATAGCGGTCTTTCGATGCTTCTGCCTGCGCCTGCTGTTGCGAATCCAGGGTAAGTATCATCGATCTGTACTGCGTGCCTATATCGTTGCCCTGACGCATACCCTGGGTAGGATCATGCGCCTCCCAGAAAACCTTCAGCAGATCAGCATATGTGACTTGCTCTGGATCATACACAACACGCACTCCTTCCGCATGTGCAGTCAAACCGGAACAGACTTCCTCATAGGTAGGGTTGGGCGTTATCCCGCCAACATAGCCTACGGCGGTGAGATAAACGCCGGGGGTTTGCCAAAAGCGGCGTTCAGCACCCCAAAAGCATCCCAGCGCGAACCAGGCTTCCTCATGACCCTCAGGCCACGGCGGGGAAAGCGAATGTCCGTTGACCGCATGAACCGCAGGCACCGGCATTTGCTGGACTCTGCCAGGCAGAGTGCTTTCTCTGTCAGGAAGGCGTGATGATATTTTTGAAAAAGGCATGGTAACTTTCCCTCTACATTTTGCCCGCCGCTTTTAGCATAGACTTCTCCCATTCGTGAAACAAAATTTCCGGTAAACTGTCAGGCACTTTTAGCAGGGGCTCTCCCCCCACCCTCTTATTCCAGTCAGGATTGATTGCCTCATGTCTGTTTCCGAATATTGCAACCGGGATATTATTACTCTCTCGCCTCAGGCCAGCGCGCTCGATGCCGCCAAGTTGATGCGCAAACATAGCGTCACATCAATCATTGTGCTCGATGAGACCGACTCTCAGAAAAAACCCATCGGCATTCTCGAAGATGCAGCTCTTGTGCGCGAAGTGATGGCAAGAAAATACGATCCCGGCACAATCCTTGCCGAGACGATCATGCAGCCTGTCACGGAGTGTGCGCAGCTGGAAGAGCCCGTATGGACGGCCGTAGAGCAGATGCGCAAACAAAATCTGCGGCGTCTGCCGATCGTCGATAGCGAGGGAAAGCTTCAGGGTGAGTTGATCGCCGATGACATCCTCGCCTTGCTGACAGCCGGCATCGTGGATATCGCTGCGCTATTGCGCGCCCCCGCTGGCAAGAAAAAAACGTCTCGAAAACAACCGAGAAGAAAATCAACGCGCCGCCCGCCCGCCGCTCCAAAAAATGAGGAGATCGCAAGCAATTCCTAAGCTCATCAGGACGCGATGATTGCGCTGATCGGGGCGTTCTCACCGAGCATCCAAATGAGACGCGTCAGTGTGACACCAAAAACAACTCAAAGGCTGTGACGTTGCCTGATTTCATTCAATAGCCCATCGGCAGCCTCTTCCACCAGATCGAGTACGCGTTCGAAGCCTGTTTCCCCTCCATAATAGGGGTCGGGCACTTCGTCCATCGAGGCCGCAGGCGCATAGCGCATGAGCAACTCGGGGCGCGTCCCGCCTAGGGATTCGTATTGGCTTAAGGTCTCAAGATTGGCCCGATCCATAACCAAAATGTAATGGAAGCGGTTGAAATCTTCCTCGCTGATGCGACGCGCTCGTTGACTGGAAAAATCCAGCCCTCTGCGCTTGCCCACGGCCTGCATGCGCGCATCGGGTGGTTCACCCACATGATACGCATGGGTTCCTGCGGAATCGACAGTAATGCGGTCATCCAATCCGGCTTCGGCGATGCGCCGTTCGAACACTGCTTGTGCCGCGGGAGAACGGCAAATGTTACCCATACATACGAACAAAACCTCGACCTTCATATTTTCTCCATTGTTGACTGCACCAATAGGGGCGTTACTGTATCGGATTGGGTGATGCTGAACTTGGAAATTGCTGAATGAACGGCAGCGCGGCAGTTGTCGCCGCTGCTGTGCCTGAGGGCGCCGGCAAGGACACGGATTGCGCCGGTGGCAAGAAACCCGCGAGAAAATCGAATACCTGACCACCCGAGTCGGTCAGCATACCCGTCTTCGGATCCACTTGGGCCTGAACAACGTCGGGTGGACGGAAAAATGGCAGGCTCGGCACGCCCTCAAGCGCGGCTTTCATGTAATGGATCCAGATAGGCAACGCTTCACGCGCGCCCGCCGCCCACTTGACCATGGGCGCATTGTCGTCATTTCCGACCCATACGCTTGTCACTACATGCCGTCCATAACCCACAAACCAGGCATTCTTCTGATCGTTTGTGGTACCGGTCTTGCCAGCGAGATGATGGCCCAGGGAGCGTGCCGCCACGCCTGTTCCCTGCGTAATTACCCGCTGCAGCATGCGCGTCATTATATAGGCCACACCCGGGGTAATGGCCTGATGAGGCGCCACATCGGTTTTACAAAGCGCACAACCCTGCATGGATAAAGGCTTGCCTTGCCCGTCCAACACTTTGGTTATGAAATAAGGATGCACCAGAAAGCCACCATTGGAAAACACCGCGTAACCACGCGTGATTTGCAGCGGCGTCACATCCGCTGCGCCCAGCACCAGCGAGGGTACCGGCGGCAATTGCTTGCGTGGGAAACCGAATTGGGTGGCGTAACGTATGGCGAAAGGGATGCCGACATGCATCAAGATGCGCACACTCGGCACATTCTTCGAATCAGCCAGATCCTCCCACAAGGGAATGGGTTTCTTGGTGAACGTATTGTCGTAATTGGTGGGTTTGTAGAGCTTGCCATTCGGCAACTTGATGGTCAGCGGCGTATTGGGAATCAATGACACCTGCGTCAGATAGTCCGTCTTTCCCGCTGCCAGCAACTCTGGACCGTCGATGGCCGCCGCGTATACGAATGGCTTGAATGCCGACCCGGGCTGGCGATAGGCATACAGCGCGCGATCAAAGTGGCTCAAGGCATAGGAAAACCCACCCGTCATGGCTTTGATAGCGCCCGTGGCATTATCCATGCTGATCAGTGCGCCCTGCACTTTTGGTACCTGCGCCAATTGCCAGATCACTGGCCCTGGTGGTGTTTTCCATACCGCTGTTTGCCAGAAAAAAGGATCGTTCGCGGGCTTGCCTAGGTCGACATAATGACGCAGCCAGATCAAATCGCCGCGCTTTAGAGGCCAATGCGAGCCGCCTCCGCTAGCCGCCCATTGCAGCCCGGCCCCATTGAGCGCGATTCTTTGCGTGCCCTCGAGTGAGACCAGCACCTGGTTCGGTTCCACACGTAGAACCACTCCCCAGCGAAGATTGGCCGGATCGGTGCTCGGCAATTGAGAGGGCCGCACGCCGTTCAACGCTTGCTGGAGCTGTTTAGCGTCGAGCTGCGCAATCGGCCCGCGATAGCGTTGCGGATCCAGGCTGTCCTGCCCCATTGCATAGTTTTCAAGGCCGATGGCAATCGCACGGTTAGCGGTTTTCTGCAAACGGGCATCGATGGTTGTATATACCTTGTACCCGGCATGGAAGGTGTTCTCCGCTCCCACTTTGGACACCAGCCACTTGGTTATCCAGTCCACGACGTAGGGTGCCACATCATTGCCTTGTGAATGGTACTTGGCCGTCAATGGCGCCGCCACGGCCCGCGCCGCTTGCAGCTTGTCGATATAACCATCGGCCAGCATGCGCTCAATGACATAGTTGCGGCGCCAGCGGGCGAGCTTCGGATGCGTCAATGGGTTGTAATAGTTAGGTGCCGCAGGCATGCCTGCCAGCATGGCCATTTGCGCGAGAGTCAGCTGATCAGGCGCCACGCCATAATAAACATGCGCCGCTGCTCCAACCCCGTAGGCGCCGAAACCGAAATAGATCTTGTTCAGATACAAAGTCAGGATTTCGCGTCGGCTGAGGTTCTGGGCAAGCTTGTAGGCCAGTAAAATTTCCCGCACCTTGCGGGTAAGCGTTTTCTTGGGAGAGAGATAGAAATTGCGTGCCACCTGCTCGGTGATGGTGCTCGCGCCCTGAGTGGGGGCGAGATGACGCAAATCGATCCAGGCCGCCCGCAAAATGGATGGGTAATCGACCGGATAATACAACGGGTTACGGCTCCAGAAATACTTGTTCTCTGCGGACACGAAGGCATCGCCAAGAAGCAGCGGCGTATTGTTCAGGGTGACTTCGTCGTGCAACTGAGGGCCCACCGTCGCCAACAGATTGCCATTGGCATCATAGATGCGCAGAGGCACCGGCGGCTTCCAATGCCGCAGCTGAGCCACGGAGGGCAAAGACTGCCACTGCACATACAACCAGCCGGACACGGCACCCACCCCAAGAACGCCAACAATAAGAACCCACGAAACCAGCCGCCCCCACGAGCGCCGCCGACCTTTACCGACCCTCGGTTTCATACCGGCTCCACTTTAAAAATCCAAGGTATTTCATAATGTAGTAGATCATTCTCAAAGTTCGTTCAAGGGGCTCCGAATGCACTTTCTTTCAGCCTGTGAATCTCGTCGCGTAAGCGCGCCGCCTGTTCAAACTCCAGGTTTCGCGCCGATTCATACATCTGCTTCTCCAGCGATTTTATCCGCTTGTCTGCCTCTCTCGGATCCAGATCGCCGTAAGGAACACCGGTCCCGGCCACAGCGGCCGCTTTCCGTAAACTGTTCGCCGCCTTGGCCGAATAAGCACCCTCCATCACATCGGCCACTTTTTTCCGCACTCCCTTGGGAGTGATGCCGTGTTCTTCATTGAAACGCGATTGTATCGCCCGCCGCCGCTCCGTTTCTTCGATCGCGCGGCGCATTGAACCTGTAATCGCATCGGCATAGAGAATCGCTTTTCCACGCAGATTGCGCGCCGCTCTGCCGATCGTCTGGATAAAGGACCGCTCAGAGCGCAAGAAACCCTCCTTGTCCGCATCGAGAATGGCGACCAGCGAGACTTCGGGCATATCCAAGCCTTCACGCAAGAGGTTGATGCCGATCAATGCGTCGAATTTTCCCAGTCGCAGGTCGCGAATAATCTCCACCCGTTCGACGGTATCGATATCGGAATGCAGATAACGCACTCTCACGCCATTTTCGCTCAAATATTCGGTCAAATCCTCGGCCATGCGTTTGGTCAGGGTGGTTACGAGCACGCGTTCGTTGCGTTCCGCGCGCAGCGTAATTTCCGACATCAGATCATCGACCTGCCCTGCCACAGGACGGATTTCCACTTCGGGATCGAGCAAGCCCGTCGGTCTTACCACCAGCTCGATCACGGCGTCCGAACGCTCCAATTCATATGGGCCGGGGGTAGCGGAAACATAAATACACTGAGGCATCAAGTGTTCGAATTCATCAAATCGCAGTGGACGGTTGTCCAGCGCCGAAGGCAGCCTGAAACCATATTCCACCAATGTTTCCTTTCTGGAACGATCGCCTTTGTACATGGCACCCAGCTGGGGAACCGTTACATGGCTCTCGTCTATGACCATCAGGGCATCAGCCGGCAGATAATCCAAAAGACAAGGCGGCGGTTCGCCCGCCTTTCTACCTGACAGGTAACGAGAATAATTTTCGATCCCGGAACAATATCCCAACTCCATGATCATTTCGATATCAAAACGGGTGCGTTGTTCCAGTCGCTGGGCCTCTACTAGCCGCTGTGCTTCGCGTAGTTGCTCCAATCGTCCACTCAACTCCTCTTTGATCGACTCGACCGCCTGCAAAAGCGTGGCTCGCGGGGTTACGTAATGTGTCTTTGGATAAATCGTCAGTCGTGGAATGCGGCGTAAAATTTCTCCCGTCAAAGGATCGAAATAAGAGAGCTGCTCGATCTCGTTGTCGAATAATTCCACGCGTACCGCCTCGTCCTCTGATTCGGCGGGCCGAATGTCAATGACTTCTCCTCTCACGCGGTATGTGCCGCGCTTGAGCTCCATATCATTGCGGGTGTACTGAAGCTCGGCCAGGCGGCGCAGGAGTTCGCGCTGATTGATCTCATCTCCTCGATCGAGGTGCAATACCATGCGCAAATAGGATTGTGGATCGCCCAGCCCATAGATGGCCGATACAGTCGCCACGATAATGGCATCGCGGCGCTCCATGAGCGCTTTGGTGGCGGAAAGCCGCATCTGCTCGATATGATCATTGATCGACGCATCTTTCTCTATGAACGTATCGCTGGCCGGCACATACGCTTCCGGCTGGTAATAGTCGTAGTAAGAAACAAAATATTCCACCGCGTTGTGCGGAAAGAACTCGCGCATTTCTCCATACAATTGAGCCGCCAGCGTTTTATTGGGGGCGAGAATGACGGTTGGTCGATTGACGCGAGCAATGACGTTGGCAATGGTGAATGTCTTCCCTGAACCGGTGACTCCCAGTAAGGTCTGATTAGCCAGCCCCGCCTCAAGGCCGTCGACCAACGCTTCGATCGCCCGGGGCTGATCCCCTGAAGGGCGATAGTCAGTGATAAGATTGAATTGTTTTGCCATGAAACTAGTTTACTTTGCCGAGAACAAAGTGATACATCTGGATTCTTGATAAAGAGAGGGTGTGGGTTTACAGGCGGATTGCAAGCCGATGAAATGCGAATGGACGTTTTTTCAGAAAAAAACAACTTAACTTACGACGGAACACCCGCCCCCGTCAAACGATCAAAACGGTAAAACACACTGTTTCAGCTTGACCGATCAAGAGCACTTATTTAATATTGCCCTCCTGAATTTTCCCCAGTAGCTCAGTTGGTAGAGCAGGTGACTGTTAATCACCGGGTCCGTGGTTCGAGTCCGCGCTGGGGAGCCATATTTATCAGACACTTAGCCCATCCTTAATGGTCGGGCTTTTTTGTTTCCGGGTTCCATGTAGGCCCTGTGTAGGAAAATGTCGGAAAATTTGAGCCTACCGGCCTTGCGCGCGCTAGATATGGATGCAGTGCGCGCCGTCGCTGATCGGCGGCAGCGGTACCTCGCCCGCGTTCGGGTCGATCACCAGAATGATTTGCGAGCGCGGGTCCAGACCGGCGCGACGGCGTGCCTCGCGGTGTGTGACCGGCTCCCCGGCCACGATGATCACCGGCCCCCCAATGGACTCGGCCTCAAGCCGTGCAATCCGCGTTTTAATCGTCATGGCGGCTCCCCTCTTCAAGCGCGGCCACGCGCCGCGTCAGTTCGTCAACCTCGACCGCCCGCGCAAGGCCGGTCAGCGTTTGCATCAACGCAACCGCCTGCGTAGGCGTCAGTTCGCCACCCGCCGCAGCGGCGACGATGGCGTCCGCCTTCGATGTCAGCGTTTGCGCCGCGCTCATGGCGGCCAGTGCGACAGGCGCATCGACGCTCTTGAGCGGCGGCAGTACGCGGTCCAGCATCAACCGCGCGGCGGTCATGTCCCCGGCCAAAGCGGCCTCAGTAATCGCGTCCAAAACCTCCGGCAGCGCCGTTTGCGAAGCCGCAGCCGGAACTCGGCATGCGTTGCGTCTTTGGGCCTGCCGCGCGGGTTCCCGCTCTGACCTTTCTTGAATTGTGGCATCAGTGCCCCCTGTTCCCTTCCTGTTTGTTCAGGCCATTATAAGCCACTCGCCGCCCACCCCCTTGGGGTGGTAGCGTCAACACGAGATATCGGCTCAGCGCGGCGCGCCGTGCGTCTGACGGCACCGGGCGCGCGCTCATGCCGCCACCTCCACATGACACCGTGGGCTAGGGTGGCTTTGGTGGCTTTGCTCCGGCGTATGTTCCAGAATTGTCTTGAGTATGAAATTTCTTTCTGACATTTCCGGCTTTCAGGAATAAACAAGGCCACCTTAGCCACCAAAGCCACCCTCCAATGTCGATTTACCTATACAATCAATGGTTTATGCAATTGGTTTTCGCCCGATACGCGCCCTTTCAAAGCCACCCTTTAAGCCACCAAAGCCACCTTCCAATGCCGCTGCCCACCCACGGTTGAGGGTTGACTCAAACGGTACCCGTCCGCCACGCGCCCTTTGTGACGGGCCAGGTACCGTCCCCACCGCCTCATATTTACTTGAGCGCCAGTCCCGGCAACCTCCCGCGCGATTCGCAAGACCGTCTCCGCCGCGTCCTGATTAAACATGTCCTTCGTGGCCTCATCCAACAGAGCGCCCGCGCTTATGGGCGCGTCTTCTACAAGGGCGTGCCACGCGGACAACAACGCGCCCAGCGTCGCGCTTTCCTCGTCCTGTGCTCGCTCGCGGGTCTGCGTTTCCAGCGGGTCCGCCATCTCGCAAGGCGTCAAACCCTGCTCGACCAGCCACATGACAGAGCGTCGGATCATCCGCTCCCATGCCTCATAAGATCCCATCTGGCGCGCTGGTGCCGACTCCCACGCTCCCGCTTGGTGCGCCGCCACCAGAACCGTCAGTGCCGCAGCCTGCATCTCCCGCCGTGTTTCGCGAGCAAGGGCCACGGGGTCAAACGTAAAGGGCCGATCTTCCAGATGCTCGGTGGCGGGGTCTATGCGGACGCTGATTGTCCGACGCACCATATCGGCACCGGGCCGAAAGTTCACGCCAGATGCGAGCCAGAGTGAGCGATTAGGCAGCGTTACGGTTTCCGACTTGCCCAAGATGCAGCATCGGAAAATAGGGCCGGTCATCAGCGCGGCCAGTGCGTCGCCCTTCAACTCGCCGGTCAGATTATCGAGGATCACGGCTGGCGCGCCGTCCAACAAGAGTGCGACGATGGTTTTCCGCATCTCGTCTTCATCGCTGCCGATCGCCGTCACCGATCCTTCGCCGCCCGCTATAATCGCGGCCACTTGCGCGATGAGCGTTTTGCCTGCGCCGTAGCTCGGTGCGGTCGTCATGAACAGCGGAGCAAGGTCAAGCGCCGGTCGAACCGCCGCCGTCAGTAGTAACGCCAGCGCCGCGCCTGCGTCTGCCGAAGTTTCCCACGGCATAGCGGAAAGCGGCTTCCAGAGGGTTTCAATCGCGGCCCGCAACTGCGCGTTTGTCGGATTGTCCGGAATGTGCCACTCGCGCCCTGATGCGATCAGCAGGCCGGTTTCCTCGTCGTAACCATCCATCAATAGATGCCCCGTCGGCGTAAAAACCGGATGTTCGACGATTGCCGTGAGTCGCGGGTAGGCGGTCCATGTGTCGCGGCATTCCAGCAGGCGCTGCGCCAGATCCTGCGGTAGCTGGACGAGCTTTTTCTTGCCCATGCGAGCATCGTACTTCTCAAAGGCAAACAGCTGCTCAGTCAGATGCGCAATCCCTGCCGTGTGCAGCACATGCGGTTTCCCGTCATGTACGGAGACCAGTGCACCGCCCATGTCAAACACCATCTGTGCCGCGCCCAAACGCTCCGCTATCGTCCTCGCGTGGTCCGGATATGACCCGTCCACGAGTTCAAGTGTGAGGGGTTGGTGGATGAGCCGGTACGTGCGCCCGCCGTGCGCGTGACTGAAAATGTGAGGGCGAGAGCCAATCAGGCGGGCCACCGCAATGCGATTGTCGCCCCTGTAGTCGGGCTCCAATGGGTCATGGAAGCGCCTGCCGTCCCACCGCGCCTGATCGTCAAGAAGGTCAGAGACGCGAACGCGGGTTCCGTCCTGCGCCACAAGCTCAAAATCCCCCATCAATTCCAGGTGCATTACGGCGCGTTCCAATGTCCGCCGCGCAGCAGATTCGTCCGCGCCGGGCGTCGCGTTGAGCACGTCGCCCAGACGCTCCTCGACCCACACCGCCCGCGCCTCTTCCGCTGCCGGGCGTGCCTGCGTTTTCGCTTCCGAAACCGTCTTGCGATACGCAGATGATTCCTTCTGATTCAACGGCTTGGGAGTTGGCATGGGCGCGGCACCATCGTTGCGGACAACGAGATGGGCGAGGCGATCCTGCGTGAGCCCCTGCCCGCACTCAGCGCCCCCGTCGAAACTCAAACGTTCCGGTTGCCAGACGGTTGTGTCCACCAGGGTGCGTGTCAGTAGCGCGCCGCTCTTGGAGACCTGAACGCGCCCGTGCCCGGCGAGCCAAAGCCGGGCTGCGATCGTCTCACCAATCGCGGGAATATTTGACGCCGTTTCCACGATCAGAAAAACGTGCCACCCACGGATACCTCGGACCTCCGTCCCGTCGATCTTGGATATGCAACTGCTCGCGCTGGGAACCGCCACCAGCGGAGCCTGCGCCAGCTCCGGCATCGCCTGCGTCAACAGCAGCAGCAGATCGGCGAACGCGAGCGGGGGCGCGCCCTCTGCCGGGTCGTAGTCCAGCAGGAGCACGCCGGGGCCCTCCGGCCAGTTGAAGTGTTGCCGCGTCCGGGCGATCGCGCCCGAGTGGCGCGCAAGCTCGGCCTTTGGGACGATCTCGCCGTCACGCTCGGGAACCCCAAAGCAAAGGGCGCTATCGGGTGTGAGGCCACGGATAAGCTCGGCAAGCGTTGCCGGGCCGGTGACCTGCGCGCGCCGGACCCTGCCACGGACCAGCCGCCCGCCTGGGTATTTCGCCACTGATCCATCCGGGTTCAGTTCGAAGCCTTTGGACAGCCGCGCCGGGCGGGTGGTCGTGACGATACTAAGCAGCGCACTCATGTCCGCCCCCGATTCAGGAGCGCGGCAATTTCAGCGACCGGCCAAAGCAGCCGATTCCCGACCTTCGTCGGGCGGATACCGTAGCATTCACCGCTCAGACAAACATTTTTCCGCGCGGTTTGCGCGGCGATGCCGCAGGCGCGGGCAAACTCGGATGTTTTGATGTAGTCGCGCCCGGCGGCGGCGCGGGCGAGTTCAGGGGGTAACGGTTCAGTAGGCATTGCAATCTCCAATCCGCGCCGGGGTGGCGCGGTTCGGAATGAATTGCAATACAGACGGTATACACCCCCGCAACGCTATACCGTCACCCACTTTGGGGTAGGGTCACGGGGGGTAGGGTCGCCATTAGGCGTCTTTTATATCCTCATAATCCCGTAGGCGCTGCCACGCCTTGTTGAATACGAAGTTACTCATCCGTTCACGCGGCAAACGTGCGCGCACCTGCGCCTTGACCCCCCGTTTACCGCTCGGGGCCACGGGCAGCGCCTGTGGGTCGTAACCCATTTCCCGAAGGGTCGCGAGGATAAGTTTCTCTTGTGCGGCCTGGCGGGACACCGGCTTTGCCGCGCTCGCCGGGCGCATCAGCCAGTACGGCGAAAACCCCTTCGCGTCCGCCCATTCCAGCCACGCCTGCGGGGTTCGGCGCTCGTCCAGGGGCTCCCCTTCGGAGTATCCGCGCAGCAGCGCATAATCGTCCTGCGCGGCGCGCTTGCGCGGATGCTGTAGGCCGGCGCGCGCCAGAGTCGCGTCTGTGGTCCCGTCCAGATAGACGCAGCCCGCGCCCGCGCCCCACTTCCGGCCAATGACCCACGCGCACCCGGCGATGGTTTCCACGGCGCTATCGGGTGTAAAGCCTGACAAAATCAGCTATGCCTCCGCTCGCGTCCAGCGGTCGCGGTGCATGAGCCCCTCAAGAATGCGCGAATCAGGCGGCAGCACCTTATCGGGGTGCTGGGATTGGTACTCGATAACATCTATACGCTCGCCTGAATCAAGCAAGTCTGTGCGGTAATGCGGCATCAGGCGGCACCCCGTTCCAGCGGCTTAATGTTCGGCCTGGGTAGTTGCTCGGCCTGCCATAGCTCCCACTGCGTCTGCATCTCAAGCCACATGTCCGGCGTCGTGCCGAGCCACGCGGCAAGCCGCAGCGCCATGCCTGCCGTCACCCCGGCATTGCCGTTCAGCACCTTGGATAGCGTCACACGGCTAACCTGCAAGTCTTTCGCGGCTTGCGTTACCGTCATGCCTTCCGGCAGCCATTCCCGCAGCACTTCGCCGGGGTGCGCCGGGTTATGCATTCTGCTCATGCTCTCAACCCTCCTAGTGGTAGTCCTGATAGTCCACCAGCACGGCGTCCTCGCCTTCAAACGCGAAGGTAAGACGCCAATTGCCGTTTACCCGTACCGACCAATGCCCGCTCAAGCTCCCGCCTAATGGATGCAGTTTCCAGCCCGGCGCGTTCATGTCATCCGGGCCTTTTGCTGCGTCCAGGGCGGTGAGCATCACTCGAAGCCTTACCGCATGGCGTGGCTGTATTCCGGCCTTGCTGCCTGTGCGGAAAAAGGACTCAAGCCCCTTGTGGCAAAAGGTCTTAATCACGGCTGAGAGTGTAGCCTGTTAATTGTCACTTATCAACACAGAGTAATATGCGGCAATGCTGTTTAGGCGTGTGCTGGTGCGCTATTTGACTACACGAAGCCCTTGCACCTGCTTTGTGGCATCAAAGGCGACTCCGGCCTGTTCCAGTATCCAAGCCTCGATCTTGTCGTGCCACATGCGCAGCAGGTCGAGCGGGCGCTGCCGGTAATGCTTCTCGGCCAAAGCGGACGGCTTGTGACCCATGATTTGTGCAGTTATGCCGCTAGGCACCTCCACCCACTCGGCAAGCGTGCCAAAGCTCCTGCGCAGCCCGTGCAGGGTCACATGCGGAAGCCCGGCAGCGTCTAGCGCATAGTTGTGCGCCAGGCGTGGTTCCGCGATCTTGCCGTCGGCAGCGGTCGGGCTACTGAATACCCAAGCGACCGGCTTGCCGTCTTTGTCCACCCGTCGCGGCAGCGCAGCCAGCAAGCTAGCCAGATACGGCGTCAACGGAATGGTGCGCCGACCTTCTACCTTGTCGCGTATGGTCAGGGCTCGCCATTGGAAGTCCACGTCCTCCCACTTGAGCCCCGCCATTTCTTCGCGGCGTGCGCCGGTCAGCAGCAGGGCTTGCAGGTAGGCGGCTATGACGGGGTTTTGCAGCTTGCGCACTTGAGCAAACCACATGGGCAAGTGTTCGCGCTGCAGGCAATCATTAGCCTTGGCACGCGCCTTGGGCACGGCCTCCCTGACCTTCTGCGCACGATAAACATCATGCGGAATCAAACCTTGGTAATCCGGCTCGCTCTCGGTCCAGCGCATGAAGGCCCGCAGCAGGCGAAAGCTCAGGGCAGCGGATGTTGGACGCGTAGCCGATTCACGTTTGAGCCATGCGGCTAACCTTTCGGCGGTCAGGTCATTCAGGCGCACCGGCATCAGCGGCGCAAGCGGGCCGGGTGTGGTCAGCTTCGCGGATCGCTTGCGTTTGGCTCCGCCAGTGGCCGCAAACTTGATATGCGCGTGGAGAGTGTGCTCGCCCCACCTATGCTTGCGCGCGGCGATGTAGACGGGCCACACGTCGCCCAAGGTGATTGTTTGACGTTTGGCCTCTTTTCTCGCGGCTTCGGCTTCGGCGCGCTGGGCGGCCTTCATCTGGGGAGCCAATTCAAACAATGGCCTATCCTTATTCGGATGGGCCATTTTTGTTTTTGGCCACGTATTTTCGCTTGTCTCCATAATAGTCCCGGCGCCACTGCCCCATCTACCCGAAAAGACGGCTCTGGAGTGTCCATGGAGCTACATAGCCCTGAGGCTCCCTCAGTGCCCTGTCATCTAAACGCGTAAGCCGTTGAAAAGTGGAGCGGGCGTCTGCTCGGAAAACGTCGGCGGCAAGGAGGCCGCCGTCGAGCCTACAGGGATGTATTCACGGCCTTTTTCCGGGCAGACACCCGCTCCGCCACGGTTAGATGACGTAGTCCTGGAGGCTCCCTCCCTGCACATGGACACTTCGGATTTAATTTGTGTACACTTATAAGAAGACGCTTCCGTCTCGTTTCATTCCGGACGTACCGTGACGCAAAGATCTTCTTCGGACAAGGCCCGCCGCAGCGCTGGCCGCCCTCGCGGCAGCGGCCCCTATGGCGAACCAACGCGCGCCTTGCGTGTGCCGCAAAGCCTGGTGCCTCCCCTGCAAGACTGGCTGGCACGCTACCGCAGGCGTGACGAGTCATCGCCGCCGGGTGCGCTGCGCCCCTATATCGCGACGGATCCCATGCCTCTGCCGCTGTTCGGCTCGCGCATTTCTGCCGGTTTCCCCTCCCCCGCCGACGACTATGTGGAAGATATGCTCGACTTGCAGAAAATGTTGGTCGAGCATCCAGCGGCCACCTTCTACCTGCGCGTCTCGGGAGATTCCATGAGCGGTGCGGGCATTCTGAGCGGTGACATCCTGGTGGTGGACCGCTCACGCGAACCGACACACGATGCGATCGTGGTCGCCTCTCTGGATGGCGAACTCACGGTCAAACGCCTGTACCATCGCAAGGATCGAGTGGCGCTACTGCCGGAAAACCCGGCCTACGCCCCGATCGAAATCGGCGAAGCGGTGGACATGCGTATCTGGGGCGTGGTCACCGGCGTAGTTCGTAAGTTCTGATGTTCGCCCTGATCGACTGCAACAGTTTCTATTGTTCCTGTGAACGCGTGTTCCGCCCCGACCTGGAAAGCCGCCCGGTGGTGGTGCTGAGTAACAACGACGGCTGCTGCATCGCGCTAAGCCCGGAGGCCAAGGCATTGGGACTAAAAATGGGCACACCCTATTTTCAGGCGCGCGAACTCATAAATCGCCACAAGGTTGCCGTATTCAGCTCCAATTACGAACTCTATGGCGATCTGTCGCGGCGGGTGATGACGGTATTGGGACGGTTCTCTCCGCGTCAGGAAATCTATTCCATCGACGAATGCTTTCTCGACTTCAGTGGCTTTCACGATCCCGAAGCACGGGCGCGCGAGATCAAGCGCACCGTGGAGCGCTGGACAGGCATCCCGGTTTCCATCGGCGTAGGCGCGACCAAAACATTGGCCAAGGCGGCCAACCGCTTTGCCAAGAATGACCCGCAAAGCGGCGGTGTCAAGGTACTGCCGCCGGACGTGGATCCTGGCGACACTCTCGCCCGCCTTCCCGTGCGTGAAGTATGGGGAGTCGGCCATCGGTGGGCGCGGCGGCTCGGCGACTACCGTATCGACACCGCCGAGGCGCTGCGGCGGGCCGATCCGGCCTGGATCGCAAGCGTTTTCAACGCGACTCTGGCACGCACAGTACGCGAACTACAGGGACACACCTGCATTCCGCTCGAATTACAGCCTCCGCCAAAGCAACAGATCGTGGTATCACGTTCTTTTGGCCGACCGGTCACCGCCTTCGAGGATTTGCGCGAGGCGGTGTTCACCCATGTCACTCGTGCGGCTGAAAAACTGCGTGGCGACGGATTGGCGGCGCAGGTGGTGCATGTATTCGCCCACACCAATGCCTTTCAACCAGAAGCGCCGCAATATCATGGCACCGCCACCCTTGCCCTGCCCCGCCCCACGCAGGACACGCGGCGCCTGGCCTCGCAGGCCGAAGCAGGGTTGAGGCGGCTGTATCGTAATGGGTTTTGCTACAAGAAGGCCGGCGTAATGCTGTTGGAGCTCGGATCGCCTAACGTGCTTCAGAATGAGCTATTCGCCACCCCCGAAACGGACGGCGAGACATTCCGTACCCGCCGCCTGATGGAGGTTCTCGACAACATCAACCGGCGTCTGGGTCGCGGCACAATGTTTCTCGCCGGACAGGGCGGACATCAATCGCCGCGGCCCTGGCGGCTACGTAGGGAAATGCGTTCACCGCGCTACACCACCGCCTGGAAAGAGTTGCGGCAAGTGAACTGATGCGCGCGCGCCCTTCTTCCCAAACAGCCATTCAATTGAGTTCGAATTCGCGCCGCATCGCCCATCTGGACATGGACGCCTTCTTCGCCTCCGTGGAGTTACTGCGCCGCCCCGAGTTGCGGGGGCGGCCGGTGGTGGTCGGCGGCCGCCGCGCGCCCGCGCCGTTACGCCACCCCGACGGCAGCCAAACCTATGCGCGCCTGGGCGACTATATCGGCCGCGGGGTGGTGACCACGGCCACCTACGAGGCCCGGGCGCTGGACGTGCACTCGGGGATGGGCTTGATGAAGGCGGCGCGGCTGGCTCCGGATGCGGTGTTGCTGCCGGCGGATTTCGAGGCTTACCGGGCGTATTCGGCCCGCTTCAAGGCGGCGCTCGCGGCCATCACGCCGCGCATCGAGAGCCGCAGCATAGACGAGGTGTATCTCGACCTTACAGGGTTTGCCCAAGGTTCCGAGGCGCTGGCGCAACGCCTCAAGCAGGCGGTGTTCGAGGCCACCGGTCTGAGCTGCTCGGTGGCGGTGGCACCGAACAAGCTGCTGGCCAAGATCGGCTCGGAACTGGACAAACCGGACGGACTGACGGTGCTCACCCTGGACGATATGCCGCGCCGCATCTGGCCACTGCAGGTGGCGCGCATCAACGGCATCGGCCCCAAGGCCACGGCGCGGCTGGCGGCTCTGGGCATTCATACCATAGGCGAACTGGCGCAGGCCGATCCGGAGCGTTTGCGCGCGCATTTCGGCGCGGCTTGCGCGGCCTGGATGCAGCAGGCGGCGCGCGGCCACGACGAGCGGCCGGTGATGACCGAGTCCGCGCCGCGCTCTATCAGCCGCGAGACCACATTCGAGCGCGATCTGCATCCGCGCCGCGATCGCGCCGAGCTGGGCGCGATCTTCACCGCCCTGTGCGAACGCCTGGCGCAGGATCTGCGGCGCAAGGGGGTGGCCAGCCGCACCATAGGCGTCAAGCTCAGATACGACGATTTTCGCACCCTGACCCGCGATGCGACCCTGCCCGCGCCGGTACGCGAGGCGGGCGCGATCCGTCGCGCGGCGGGCGAATGCATAAAACGCGCGCCCCTGGATCGCCCGCTGCGCCTGCTCGGCGTGCGCTGCGCCGGGCTGGTGGCGGACGAGGCCGCAGACCCGCGCCAGGCCGCGCTGCCGCTGGAGCCGGTTTCAGACTGAGCCGCGCCGCCGCCAGGTGGCGATCAGCAGGCCGCCCAGGATCAGGGCGAGGCCGGCTACGTCGAAGGCGCCGATGCGCTCACCCAGCAGCCAGGCGGACAGGATCAGGCCGAAGGCCGGCATCAGGTGAATGAATGCGCCGGCCTGCTCGGCCCCGATGATGGCCACCGCCCTATTCCAGAACAGATAAGCGAGCACCGAAGCGAACACGGCCACATAGCCCACGCTGAGCACCACGGTGGCATTCAGGTGCATCGGGCGATGCTGGATGAAGGTCTCGCCGAGGTAGAACGGCAGCAGCGCGAGCAGGCCGATCGACACCGTGGCGGCAAACAGGCCGCGTCCGCCGATTTGGGGCGGCAGTTTGCGCAACAGCACCGAGTACAGTGCCCAGCTGAACACGCCGGCCAGCACCCACAGGCTGCCGACGTGGCGGCCGAGCCCGGCCAGAGCCGCGGGGCGGCCATGACTGAGCACCAGCAGCACGCCCAGCGCGGAGACGGCCACGCCAAGGATCTGGCGACCCAGCAGGCGGTTGCCGAGCACCGGCGGCGCCAGGATGAGGATGAACACCGGAATGGCCGAGATCAGCAGCAGGGCGTTGACCGCGGAAGTGGTTTGCAGACCGATATAGATCAGCGTGTTGAAGGCGCCCACGCTGAAGCTGCCCAGCGCCAGCATCAGGCCGAGCCGGGCGCGCATGGCGGGCCATTGCCGGCGCAGATCGAGCCAGGCCCAGGGCAGCACCAGCATCGCCACCACGAACCAGCGCCAGAAAGCCAGGCCGACGGGCGGCACGCTGGCGTGCACCGCGCGGGCGAGTACAAAATTTCCCGCCCAGAACAGTGTAGTGAACGTAAGCAGAAGATAAGCGCGGCGATGCTGGGACACCCGGGTACCTTGATGCGTGAATTATGGAAGGCATTTTCTCATGAGCAGCCTACGAAGGTAGCCAGCCTAGATCCGCTCTTTTATGGCAATGAGAAACAGCGGCTACATAAAACCACTGATCAGATACTTGATACTGATTGTCGCCAACACAAGCAGAATGCTGCGAAAGAAAGCAGGTTCGCTGATTCTGAGATGTAATTTGTTGCCAAACCACAAACCTACCGCCATGGCTGGCGCTAACAGGGCCGCTGCCATACTCAGGGACAAACCAAGCAAGCCGAAATACACATATAGCGCGATGCGGATGATGTTATCAACCAAGGCAATCCCCTGAAAGGTCGCTCTGAAAGCGCGTTTATCCAGCTTGCGCATTTGCAAATAAGCCACGAGGGGATGTCCTCCACCTCCATAGAGACTGCCGATCACGCCACCAAACACGCCAAGCGGCAACCCCCATGGACGCGGGATGCGAGGAAGTTTTCCCGGCTTGACCCACAGGGCATAGAGCACATAGCCCGCAAGAAAAACGCCAAGAAACAGAATCAAATGTTGTGCTGGCGTGGTATGCAACAACCAGGCGCCAACAGCCAGGCCAAGCAGGCTTCCGGGCAATAGCCAGATGAGCTCAGGCCAACGGATATGATTGAAGTCATATCCACCCAATGAACTACTCCCGCCAACCTGACGGCATGGCGTGAGTTTCGTGCTTCACCGCGGCGAAACCTCCACCGCTCCACACCTCGGACGGTTCCCGCCCGGCCCCTTGCGGGGAGCAAAAGCCGGACTCAC
>Ga0256829_1001017_pt1 | contig 24274 bp, 34 predicted proteins | sample 131447metaG_FD_185979 | JGI IMG/M metagenome (GOLD analysis project Ga0256829, IMG submission 185979) | Hydrothermal vent microbial communities from Lau Basin, Pacific Ocean - 131-447 | ecosystem: Environmental > Aquatic > Marine > Hydrothermal vents | place: Pacific Ocean: Lau Basin | collected...
AATATAATGGCTAAATGGAAACACGGTAGATTTAACAAAATGGAAGAACCAGAGGATTATGAAGCACAACATAAAATGAATATAGTATTGTTTGATTATGAGACTATAGACAAGATAGTTAATGAGTGTGAACCTCATGCTAAGGCTAGTGAGTTCCAAGTACACTATAATTCATTACAAGCTCATATAACCAAAGGTGATTATGAAGTATGTATTACAGTACCTCTTAGTTTCTATAACTTTGAACAGGAAGTAACTTCTGGTTCAGTATCTATGGAAATGAAAGATGTTAATAAGTATGCAGAATTAGCAAGTAAGCTTAACCAAGATAAGATGCAAGAGGTGTTTAAAGAGTTACCTATTATGGAACATATACAAGCACTAGGATTTGATGTAGAGTACACTGTATCTAACAATGGTTCAATACATAGACATCCTGGAGACTTTAGCTTCTCTAGTATAGATTATGATAAAGACCCAGAAGAACCAGGTGTAATATATAGACAGATGAGAGCTACTGACTTATATCAAACAGATAGTGTTATCTATCTAGGAGAAGATGAACCTAAGTTTGTATGTACTGAGACAAGAATAGTAAATGTTGAACCAGTACCTAATAATGGAGGTATTAAAGGAACATATACTGAGATACCTACACTTAGTTTTATAACTAAGAAACCAGTACTTAGAAATAGAATGTATGACATTCTAGGAGAAGAGTTTAAAGAAGAGTCTATATCTCTTCTAGAACAGTTTAAAACTACTAAGTCAATGAAGATGTCTCTTAAAGAGTATCCGTTGCTTGTAGAGGTATTAAAAGCTTTTTTAGAGACATTATATAGACCTGATGTAACTTTTGTTGATGGTAAACATATAACTCAAGAGAAAAGAACATATAAACCAGTTAATTATTATGGTAAAAAAAAACTGGGAACATCTACAACAACAGAGACTCAGTCTACCTCGAAGAGTATGGATGTACACAAGAAGAATTCTACGAATACTACGGATAAAGATGATTACATAGATAATGGTTGGGAACAACTAGTAGATGAGTATGAAGATGAACCAGAAACAATGTTTATAGCTGGTAAAATGATGGTTTGGAATGAGGAGTATGCTTCTTGGTTACCTGAGAAGACTGCAAAGATGAATGAAGTAGAGTTAATAAACTACTTAGATGAACAAGGATATTGCTAATGGAAAACCTAGGAACAATGATAATAGAGAAAGTACTTCTCTTTGATGACCACAGAAGTAGTGAGAAATCACCTGCTATAAGTACAACAACACTTATAAGTGCTAATTGGAAAGCTCAAAGAGATATGATGAAAGACATACCTCTAAAGCTTGATGTAAACCCTATGATGAGAAGAAGCAGTACTATTGGTACTGGTTATCACATGAGAGCAGAACAAGCTCTTAAGCTAGACCCTATGGTTGATGCTATGGAGAGATACAATGAGAAAGAGATAGCTGGTGTATGGATCAGTGGTTCATTTGACTTAGTGTACAATGGACATCTATGTGACCACAAGACTAGTTATGGCAAAGAATTTAGCCAAGATAAGTTAGACAAGACTACACTACAGTTATCTATTTACAGATGGTTGAATGATGATATGTTTATTAAAGATAGAGCATTTGTATTGTTTGTATCTCAGAGTAATAATTCTTATGAAAGTTATCCTGTAGAACTTATGTCTATAGAAGACACTGAGAAATACATTTTAAGTAGGGTAGAAGCCATTAAAAGAGAAAACAGGATAGATTGTATGGATAATGTTAAATATCAGCCCTGTCTATACTGTAGCTATGATAAGAGTACTTGTGAAAGTATGATTAAAAGAAATGCTGGAGACTTCTCATGAAAGTAACTGAGCTTAATGCTTGGTTGAGTCTTATTAGAAAAATACAACTTATACAAAAGAACTCAAAGACTCAAACCAAGAAACCAACAACATTTAAGTTAAAAGGATTTTAAAATGGCATTATCAAGAGTAAGACAATCAGCTAGAGTTATATTTTTTGAATTAGATTATAGTAAACTAGATGAAGCATTAAAGTATCAACTAGATACACATGGACAAGAACAGTATGCTCATACATCAATATCTAAGTTTGATGATGATGAAGTAACAGTAGAAGACCAAGTATGGTTCTATACAAATAGCCAAGAGCAAAGAAGAGAACTGATAGCTAAGTTTGGTTTAGCAACTACTTCTCATGTACAAAACAGAGAGATGGTTGTTTATGCTTTATGTTTTACTAGACCTGAAGTAGTTGAACCAACCATTAGTGTTTCACCTCCTGAACTTCCTTTTTAAAAACCAACCCTAGAAAAGGTCTACGACCTTTTCGTAGGTTGGTTTTATATAAAATACACAAACACCAAACTTTAATCCATGAGCATTGATTGCTCTTTGTTCTTTATTAGTGAGTCAAATTTAACTCATTCATAGAATGTATCAAATATAACTCACCTAGATGAGTCAAATTTAACTCATTCAAAATGTTGACAAAAATAGTGTACAATGTCATTGAAATTAACTAAAAGGTACAAAATGGCAATCGTAAGAAAGTTTCTAGCAAAAGACAACTATACAAAAATGGATAACGAAGTAGCAAGAAATCAAGAAATAAGTGATTATTCTTACAGACTGTATGGCTTTATAGCTGGTTTTAAAAATGGATTTCAACTTAATGATGAATATATAGCAAAATCATTAGACTGGAACAGAAGTAAAGTGACTAGAGCAAAAAGAGATTTAAAAAAATCAGACTTAATATACATAGAGAAGATAGACAGAAGTACATACTTTTTATACATAGGCTCAAGTCAAATTGGAGCAGAAGAAGTAAGGAAGAACTGGAAACAATTAGAGGAGATTTAATGTCTTTAAATAACGACCAGCAAAGAGCATACTCAGCAGTGGGTAAATTCTTAGAAACAGATGATAGAGTCTTATCTATCAGTGGTGGAGCAGGTACAGGTAAGTCATATCTTATAGACCATCTTTATCATGGTTATAACAACATAAGACTTACAGCAACAACTAGAGAAGCATCAGCAGTCATAGGAGGTATAACTATACACTCTTATCTTGGTTTTGCTCTTGGTTGTACGAAAGTAAATCCTGGAAAACTAAGAAATAAAGACATCATACTTATAGATGAGTGTAGTATGTTAAAAGCTTGTATGATGAAGTATCTATTAGACAACACATCTAACAAGATTATCTTGGTTGGAGATGCTAACCAACTCACTGTGGGAGTAACCATAAACATGATGGATTATCCATTTGTAGAGTTAAACCAGAACATGAGAAGTAAGTCAGAACATCTTACTTCATTGGTTAGACATCTTGATGAGTGTGTTGAGACTCAGACATATCCAGATATGAAAGCACACATAGGTAGTCACTTAGAATTAGTTACAGACCATAAACATTTTAAACAACTAATGGAAGTAGAGTGTGATGACTACATAGTTGTTGGTTATCAAAATGTTATAGTTGAGAAGTATGCAGAACTAGGTCATACAGCTATGACTAGCTTTAAGGCACAGGGAAAGTCATATCCAGTAGTCTATATAGATGCAAGAGATATGATAAGTAGTCACACTAAAAAGAAAAACCAGCATAATAATCCACTAGATAAAAATACATACCTTAGACTTCTTAGTGTTTCAGTATCAAGAGCTATGTACAAAGTGTATGCATTTGTTGGTGACAAAAGGGTGTGGAAAGATTAAGCTAGTTACTGGTATAATACTCTCAAGGAGAAAGACATGAAACTCACAAACCCAGATGGAATAACAGGTGAATATGAAATAGACGAAGAAGGAAATGTTTACTCTTATCAGAAAAAGAAAACACTATCACAAACAAACAACGGAAATGGATATATGACTGTAACACTGAATAATACTAAGTTTTATGTACATAGGCTTGTAGCTCAGACATATATAGATAAGCCAGAAGGAAAGAATGATGTTAATCATAAAGATGGAGACAAGTCTAACAACTCAGCAAAAAACCTAGAATGGGTAAGTAAGTCAGAAAATATCCGTCATGCTTATGACAGTGGATTGTTTAAAAAGGTATATGACAAAATGCAAGAAACTCATAAGTCATGGATAGGAACAAAGCTTGGAAAGAGAGAGATAGTAGAAGTTTTAGATGTAAGAAACAAGGTTGGGAACTACAAGGTAGTAACAAGATGTGACTGTGGCAACCTTATAGAGATGTGGCAAAATGACTTCAAAAAAAACAAGCACTTAAACTGCAGGAAATGCTAATGGCAAAGTTAGTATTAGATAACAACTGTTATCCAGCAAACATGAAGATATATACAGAAGATGAGAACTTCCCTTCAATAGACAATGATGTAGATGACTTTGAGACTAAGTGTCATGAGATTATAGACAAGATAGAAACTGATGTTTTCAAAGCTATTAAGCTAAAGAAGATGTTAGACAAACTTCAAGGAGTAAGGATGGAGATACATGAAAAATAAAACAGTAAGTGAAATAGTTAGATTAGTTAAAGCAAAGAACCCAGATGCAGATACCCATTTAGCAACCATGATGGTTGTAAACAAGTTATCTCAGATAGCTTCAAACATGAGAGTTAAGTATAGATATATGGATGGTGGAGTATTACCTGTAAACTTCTATGGTATGGCTCTAGCTAGTAGTGGTTTTGGTAAAGGTAAGATTAATAACTTATTAGAAGAAGAAATCATAGATAGATTTCAAAAGAACTTTATGGAGAGACTAGCACCTAGTGTAGCTAACCAAAAGTTAGAATACTTAGCAGAAACAAAGTCTATAACTGATGGAGTAGATTTAGTTGTAGCACAAGCTGAAGTATATAAAGAGTGGAACAAACTGCCTAAACATCTATACAGCTTTAATGATGCAACGATAGAGGGTCTTAAAGCTAAGAGAGCCAAACTGTCTATGATTGACCTTGGTTCAACCAACATGGAGATAGATGAGATAGCAATGAACATAGAGAGAGTATCTGATGTTATGGCTGTATTACTAGAAGCTTTTGATGCAGGTAAGGCTAAGCAGAAACTTATCAAAGTAGATAGCAACTTAGATACATCTAAAGTACCATCTAGTCTATTTATGTTTGGTACACCAGCAAGATTACTCAATGGTTCTAAAGCAGAGAAGATGTTTATAGAGTTATTAGACTCTGGTTATGCTCGTAGAATGTTCTTTGGTTTAGTAAATGATGAAGAAGAAGGAAGTGAAATATCCAGTGAAGACAGACTTAAAGCTATGAGAGATATGTCTGTTGGTTCATCACTTAATGATGTTAGTCATTACTTAGGTAAGTTTGCAGATGAAAACAAGATAGGAACTATATTATCCATAGATGATGAAGTAGCTATTATGATACTTGATTATGAAGAAGCTTGTAAGCATAGAGCAAGTGAGTTAAAGAAGCATCAGCAGATAGAAAAAGCTGAGATGAAACATAGATACTGGAAGGCAACTAAACTAGCAGGTGTATTAGCTTTTGTAGATGGTTCAGACTACATCAGAGTAGAAGACATAGAAGATGCTATAAACATGGCTGAAGAGTCAGGAGAAGCTTTTACTAGAATTATGAATAGACCTGCTAACTATGTAAGACTATTAGATTATCTGATAGACCAAGGTAAGAAAGTAACTCATGCAGACTTAGTAGAACAACTAGACTTTTATTCATCAACCTCTAAGCAGATGAAAGAAGAAATGATTGTACTTGCTAGTGCTTATGCATACTCTCATAACTCTGTTATAAAGAGAAATATGGTTGAGGGTATAGAATTCATCTCAGCTAAAGAGTTAGAGCCTTCTGATGGGTCTAAATGTATCCTAAGCATATCAACACAGATAACTGAAGGATACGATAACAAGTTAGGAGAGTTTAGTAACTTAAAGAACATACTAAAGTCATCATTCAAGTATTGTACTCATCACTTCATAGATGGATATAGAGATGCTGACCATGCTATGCCCAAGTTCAATCTAATAGGAATAGATGTAGATGATGGAACATCACTACAATTAGCTATGGCAATGCTATCAGATTATAAGTATATCATAGGAACAACCAAGAGACATCAGACTGAAGGATATGGAGATAGATTTAGAATTATAATGATGCTAGATAGAACCATAGAGATAACAGACCCTGAAGAGTATAAGAAGTTCATGGAGAACATCTTTGATTGGTTACCTTTTGATGTAGATAATGCTGCTAAGGATATAGCTAGAAAGTGGGAAGGTAATCCAGATGCTCTTATATTTGAGAATGATGGAGAACCTATTACATCTATAGACTTCATACCTGATACATCAAGACAGAAAGCTATGAACAACAAGGTTATTGATTTAGGTAATCTAGATGGTTTAGAGAGATGGTTTGCTCTTAATGCATCTACAGGTGATAGAAACAACACTATGCATAAGTATGCAATGATGTTAGTTGATGGAGGACTGAACTATGAAGAAGTAGAAGAAAAGGTACTTAGTATGAATAGTAAGTTAGGTGATAGTTTACCTGAGAGAGAGATATATAGCACTATCTTTAAGAGTGTTAGAAAAAGATTAGAGGAGATAGAATGATAGAAAATATAGATACAACAGTATTATGTATTGCAGATAGTGGATGTGGTAAAACATCAAGTCTTAGAAATCTAGACTTATCTACAGTATGTTATGTAAATGTAGATGCTAAACCAATACCATTTAGACATAGTGACTTGGCTAAGAATATAAACCTTAGTAGTACACAACAACTAATAAATGGTATGGAACAGATAGAAGATGATATGGATATTGAGTATTGTGTTATTGATACTATTACATTCCTTGGAGATATGTTTTATACAGAGAACATAGAGAACTCTAGCAATGGTATGAGAGCTTGGCAAGACTACAAGTCATATATACTCAAAGTTATTAATATGGCTAAGAGAAGTCGTATTAACTATATATTCTTAGCTCATGCACAAGATGTATATGATGAGAAAGAAATGGTTACGAAAACATTTGCTAAGATACAAGGCTCATTAAAAGGTGGTGGCTTAGAAGGTCACTTTACTTTTGTCTTATATAACATAGTTAAGTCAGGTGCTGATGGTATGCCTGAGTATAAGTATTTAACCAAGAAAGATAAAGGTTATATTGGAGTAAGTGCTAAGACACCATTTGATATGATTGATACTTGGATAGATAATGATATTACACTGTTTCATAAAGCAGTAAAAGAGTTTTACCAGTAATGAAGAATACGGGATGTTTGCCTGAGAGAAACTACATATCGGAGAAGTATGAGTTTACTAAATAGTATAGCTAGTGCGGAAGCACAAGGTCAAGACCAAGAAGAGAGAGTTAGTTCAACTGGTTCAGCAATTAAAGAGTCTGGAGTTTATGTTGGAGTCATCAAGATGGCTAAGGTTTTACAAGCTAGTTCTGGAGCTATAGGTATAGCAATAGAGATGGAAACAGAAGATGGTAAGTCAGCTAGAGTAACTGAGTGGATACAGTCAGGTGATGCTAAAGGCAACAAGACTTACTATGAGAAAGATGGAGAGAAGTATAATCTTCCAGGCTTCACTAAGATTAAGAACCTTAACTTTCTAATCAATGGAGTGTTTGGTATTCCTACTGCTGAAGAGAAAGAGATTAAAGAGTATGATTGGGAACTAAAACAAGAAGTACCTACTAAGAGAGAAGTTATTGTTTCTTGGTTAAATCGTCCTATTGGTTTCTGTATTCAAATGACAGCAGAAGATAAATACAATGATGAGACAAACTCAGTAGACAAGTCTATTGTAGAACATTTCTTCGACCCAGTAACTGAGCAGTTTGGTTCTGAGAAGATTAACTCTCAACCAGCAGAGAAGATTAACAAGTTTAAAGACTTTATAGAAAAGACACCTCTTAAAGACAAGAGAAAGAAGTCTAAAGGTTCTACAGGATCTACATCTAATGCTCAACCAACAACAGAGTCTGCTGGTTTCTAGACTAGCTTTCTGTCCTGTTAAGATACCAAAGAGTGGAAAAAAAAGAATTTCACTTGATGGTATTGACTTGTTTGTACGGAGTACTAAAGGCTTGGTGTTTATTTATGAAGTTTCTACAGGTGCTCAACTACTATGTGTTGAAGAGAGTAAAAAGAACCAAGCACTTCAACTTATCATGAGTAGAATATCTGAAGTAAAGGATATGATGAATGAACTACAAGTATAAGAAGTGGCAGAAGGAATGGGTATTTAATGATGATGGAAGTATTAGAACTAGATTTGTGTTAGTACTACCTGAAGAATAAACCCTCAACACAACACCTTAGGGTGTTGTTTATGAGGGTTTAAATAAGAAGGAGAATAGATGAGAGTATGGATTGGAATTGATATAGGTGCAAAGGGTGGTATAGCTGTCATAGATAGCTCTAATACAGTTTTAAAGCTATTGGACTATTCAGAGCATTGGGCTGATGAATTAAGTCTTATAAAGGCAGAGTATGATGTTTCTATGATAGTTGCAGAAAAGGTACATAGTATGCCAGGGCAAGGTGTTAAGTCTGTATTCTCTTTTGGTTGGAAACTTGGAGAGCTAGAAGGTATATTACATACACTTGGTTTACCATACATCTTGGTTAGACCTCAAGAGTGGATGAAAGGTCTTAGTTTACCAAAAGATAAAACTGCTAGAAAGAAAGAGTTAGCTTCATTAGCAAGTTCTATGTTTCCTATGGCTGAGATATATGGAGCTAGAGGTGGTCTTAAAGATGGAAGAAGTGATGCTCTAATGATTGCTTCATATTGTAAGAAAACATACTAAGGAATTATATATGGAAAAACTATTTGAAGATATAAAGTCAATGAGTTATGAGGAACTTCGTAACCTTAAGAACAACATAGCTACATCTGTAAGCCCTAATAAATACAAGGTAATAGAATGTATCCAAGCTAGAGAGTATGAGCTAGATAGTAGAGCTGATGCAGTTGTAACAGTGTCTGAAGATATTGAAGTAGATTAGATGTGGCATAAGTGGATTAATCTTAAGAACCAACTGAAACCAAGGGACTGGATGAAGAATACTTCATTTGATGAAATGACAACAATACTTGCTTCACTTATATGGATATATGCTATATACTACATCTTTAAAATAAAGGATTAGTTATGGAAGCACAAGACATAGTAATGGATATGCAAAAGAGAATAGTTTTACTTGAACTAGAGAAGACTCATTGTGAGCTAAATCTAGATAAGTGTATGGAGAATATGTCTAACATTATAAAGAAGTTAGAAGACTTAGAGTCTAAGGTAGACTCAGCATTAAAGGATAAATGATGACAAGACAAGAACTTAAAGATAACTGGAAGTTATTAGAGCACTGGAAGGAAGTAGAATGAATCTGCAAGAACTAGCTAATGAGCATAAGAGACTACATAAGGTACTAAATGACTTCCTAAGCAGTATGAATGAGAAACATCATGGCTATATAGAGGCTAATAGTAGAGGTGGATTTAGAGTCATGTGCAATATGTCAGTTGATGGGTATGGAGACACACAGTGGATACATATTAACGAGAAGTGGAAAGCAATAGAAGATAAGTCAAATCTTAGCAGCTCAGAGGTACGACAGTTAATTGAGCATATAAAGGAGCTACTAGAATGAAAAGATTTAAAGAAAGAGTGTCAGACTATTGGAGAAACATTAAGTTTAGCCTATGGTTCTATCAGTCTGAGACAATGTTATTTGTAATGGTACTTATCATAGCACTGTTTACAGTAGTTTTGGTCGGGTTAATAAGATAACACTTAAAGTAATTGTAAAGGAGATAAAATAATGAATTATACATCATCAACAGATACTAGTTGTGCAGTATGCAAGAGACAAATGACAATAACTTGGAAACAGAATACAGTATGTATGGACTGCCAAAGAAAAGGGCATAAAGATGCTTAGTGTGGAGAAATAAGATGACACTTAACTTATTAGCAAGTATAGCTATTACGGTTATGTTATTAGCAATCACAGTATATGTGTTAGACAATGAGGAGGATTAAATGAAAGATTATACTAAGTATCCAAGTTATAAATTATTGGAGAAGAAATATGGGAAAAAAGTCATACATAAATAAAAGAGAATTTTGTAGACTAAATGATATAGAACCAACAACCCTAAACTATAGGTTATGTGTAGACACAGACTTAGATGAAATGAATACTAATAAGACAATGATAGATGAAATGTTCTTTATTAGAAGAGTAGCTTTCAGAAAGAAAGTATGGTTGTTATCACATGATATGTACTTTGAATTATCAGAACACAAAGCAGATGTAGATATAGCTAAGATACTTGCTAGATACACTGACAGGTCTATTGGTACATGGTCTATGTTTTTATCAACAAAACTATTTAGTAACGATATGGATAAGAGTATCTTGGATTACAAGATTAACAGTATGAACTGGGAGTTCTTTAGAATAGCCAGAGCATTAACAAGAACTATAAAAAGGAAGTGGTAATGACTGAAGAATTTACTACACATAATATGAAGTTTGCTCTTGGTTATAGAGAAGCAAAGAAACTAAGTAACTCTCTTAACAGAACAGCATTAGGAGTACATAAACCTTTATATATAAAAGGAAGTAATAAGTATGGAGAGTGTCTTACTACTACAAGTGTTGTACATTATAAAGTAGATGAATGTCTTAGATGGTATGCAAAGAAAAGAGATACTTCTAAGAACCCTAAACACTCTAAGATGCATCAAGAGACTATGAATAGAATAATCAAAGTTAAAGTAACTTGTGATGAATGTTTTAAAGGTATTAATCCATGCGAAGATTAATGCTAGGTATAGTGTTTGATGAAACCATAAATAGGTTAGTTGATAACACTAAGAATAAAGACTATGTAAAGACTGAGATAAGAAAGGTATCTAGAAAGCATTACAGTGTCTCTAAAGATAATATAGATAAGTTTAACACTGCTTATGAGCTAATGAATGAAGCATATTTAACTTCACAGAGAACCTTTATTAAGTTAGGTGGTTTAGAGTTTAGTAATGTACTACTGCTTAAGTTTATGATAGAAGGAGAACCATCATTGGTTAAATACTTCAAGTTAAATCAAAAACACTTTGACAAGATGTATAACCAACATGACTTAACAAAACACATACTAAGGACTAAGAAGTTTTATAATGAACTTATGAAACAGATAGATATAGTAATAGCTCATTATGAGTACAATAAGGATAAGAAATGAAAGTAGAACTAACACTATCGACACCAGAGATAAATATAAGCTCGAATGCGAAGATATGCTATGCGACAAATAGTGACAAGGATATAACAAAGTCACTTGTGCATGGTCATAGTCATTTAGCTGCATTAAGATTTGCTTATGCAACATTTCACATAGAAGGTATATCAGTAGCTTGTCAGAACCAGGTAGTAAGAAGTAAGCACTTAGACTTTATGGTTCAGTCAAAAAGATATGTAAGCCTTGATAAGGGTGAGTTTGATTTTGTTATGCCAGAAGGATTAGATACTGAAGCTAAACGCATTATGAACGCTCATTGGTACAAAGCAATAGATGAATACAGAAGGCTAGTAGATATGGGTGTGAAGAAAGAGGATGCTAGAGCTATACTTCCTGCTAACACATCAACCAAGATGAATATTGCAGGAAATCTTCAAGCATACTATGACTTCTTTGTTTTAAGACTTAACAACCATGCTCAAAACGAAATAAGAACACTAGCTTATGAAATGTATAAACTACTACAGGAAGAATACCCTCAAGTTTTTACTAAAGAACTCAAAGAAAAATTAATAAAAGGAAAATAGAATGATTACATACTTAAATGACTTAGAGACACTAACTATTAAGTGGAGTGAAGATAGAGGTATCATAGAGAACTCTACAGCACAGATACAAGGACTTAAACTTGTTAGTGAGATAGGAGAGTTAGCAGATAATCTAGCTAAGGGTAGAGATGTTAAAGATGACATAGGTGACTGCTTGGTTGTCCTAACTAATATAGCAAAGATAAAAGGAACTAATCTAACTGAGTGTTGGAATCATGCATATAATGATATAAAAGATAGAAAAGGATATTTAAACTCTGATGGTTGTTTTATAAAGGAAGGAGACACAGAATGAGTAATATAGATGATAGAAGCATAGATAAGAGAAAGTCTGGTGGTAGTACACATTACTATCAGCTACCAGAAGGTGCAACAGAGCTTCATGAGCTTATCCATTATAAAAAGATGAGTCATAGCATAGGTGAAGCTTTTTCTGCCTTATATCGCCTTAATGATAATGGTGAGTATAAGAGAAATCTAGAGAAGGTTATCTTTTATGCTAAACTTGAACTAGAAAGGACTAAAGATGTTTAAATGTAAGAACTGTGGTAAAGAAGCTAAAAGCAAAGCAGGGTTAAAAGCTCATGAAAGAAAATGTATATCTGAAGAAAGTCTAGAGATAAAGAAGTTGGAGTTTATAATAGCCAACTGTAGAAGTGCTGAAGCTAAGCACCACTACGAGATGGAATTACTAGAGTTTAAAAAGAGTCTGAAATAATAGGGTTCTTCATGTTTATGGCTTTGTCATAAGCAGCAGGAACAGCTACTCTTTCAGCAGTCTTACCCATATTAAGGTAAGGACTCATCATCAACATATCTCCAGGACTATTAAGTATTGTTAGCATAGGATTAAAAGACTCAGTTCTTTTACCAAATGCTTGTTCTGCACCATATAGTGTAGCACCTAACATAACAGCTCTTACAGCATTTTCTTTAACATTAGTTGTCATACCACCTGATACTCTATAGAACCAGTTACCGAAAGGTATAGCACCAAACTCACTTATTCCTTGTACCCATTTAGGACTTAACTTATCTAAGTCTCCAAAGATACCATTAGATTTATTTACTGCTTGGTTAAGAGTATATCCTTGGTCTACAAAATGTTTAGTCATCATATATCTACCTGATACATCTATCTTAGTAAATAGATTGAGGAGATGCTTACCAGTAGTTGATGAAGGGCTAAGATATACATTAGCAGATGCATTAGCTATCTTGTCTGCAACATCTCCTTTACCAACTATACCTTCCACTACTCTCTTTAGCATCTTCTCTGACATTCTATTAGAGTAAGATGGATTAGATGTTATATCAGCCAATACAGATGTAGCCATACCTTCTTGTTGATACTTGTACATATCAGTATCTTTCATCTTGTTCACTACAGATGTAGTATCTTCACCTCTTATAATTCTCTCAACATATTCTTTTTGTAGAGACTGAACATAAGAGAACTCTTTTCTAGCTTGAGACTGGTACTTAAACATAGTCTTCATGTCCATACCGTTCTGCTTACCTATAGCAAAGTTAAACATGAAGTTATTTACATAGCTAGTAGGGTTCTTGAATACTACAGCTTCTTTAAATTGTCCAGCCATATCTTTAATAAACAACTGACCTAGTACAACTGCTTGGTTAGCTCCTTTAAAACCAACTTCATAATTACCTAGTAGTTGTCCTGCATAATCTTTGTGGACATTAGTTATAACACTTCTCATCTGCTTAGGAAGAGAGCTTATCTCTTCATCAGTTAAAGGTCTAAAGTCTTTACCTTTACCATTGAATACTCCATTGTCTGGTTTAGATAGTACTTCATTAAGTGTGTTCATAACATCAGAGTTTATATTAGTCTTTCTTACTGAAGTAGATAATGTATTAGATATGACATCTGAGAAACCAGTATCTTTTCTTAGTTGGCTAACCTTATGGAATTCACTGTCTACTTTTCTTGAACCAACAATCTGTATAGCATTATCAAACTCTTTAAGAACTAGACCTTCACCTCTTTTCTTAGCTCTTTGAGCAAATGCTTCATCGTCAGTGTACTTATCTTTAAAGTGAGTTACTTCTCCCTTTGTAGCTGATTGTATGTCTGTTGGTAATGCACCTCTTCTATAACCAAACTCAGTAACTATCTGGTCGTATGACTCTGATGCATAACCTTTAATTCTATCATGAGGATTGCTTTTAAATTGTTCAGCACTTAACTCATTCTTTTCTCTCATAAGATTTATAGCAGTATCATATAGTTTCTTATCATCAGTTCTTAGCTTGGTTACAAAGTCCCAATCCTTCTTAGTCATAGCTCTTACTGATGCTAGTCTTTCTATAGTATCAACCATATCTTTAGTAGGAGTATCACCATGCTTTCTCATTATGGCATAACCATTACCTCTCCACTCTATATCGTTCATACCAGAAGAGTCTTTCATACTTTTAGCCAGTAAGTTAATCTCTTTCTTGTACTTGTTGTAAATAGGTAAGTTATCAGCTATATACTTGTTAGCATCTGCTGAGTTCTTAAACTTCTCTATTGATTGAAAATCTGTTTGTAAAAGATGTTTATATAATTTATTATTCATAGACTTAGCTTCAGAACCATACTTCTTTAGTTCTGTATCAACCATGTTCTTGGTTATATCTTTGTATCTACTTGCTTCATCAAAAGCTTTCTTAGTAGCTACATGAAGTTTTCTATAGTTCTCAGCACTAGGAGAGTTATGTATATCAGACATTAGGTTAGTCATCTTATCTGTATACTTCTTAGTTCTACTAACTGTTTCACCAGCTAGACTCTTGTCAAGTATATCATCAAGTTTAGATGCTATTGATACATCCTTAGGGTCTATCCCTAAAGCTTTATGTATTAAACCTTTAAACTTATCCCATAGAGTCTTATCTCCAGACTTAACATTCTTTAGTGCTTTGTTTAACTTAGGGTTACTTATACCTTCTGATATAAACTCATCTAAGTTCTTCATCCAGTAAGGTGCTTCTCCTTTAGTACCATTTTTGGCATAATAAGCTTTTTTAGCTTCGCTAAAAAGCTTATTAGCCTCAGCTCTAAGTTCAGGTCTTTTTCTTATCTCTTTAAATGTAGCAGCATGGATAGCTTCATGAACGACAGAGTGCCCTCCATTATTCTTTCTAAGACTCTTAGGGTTAATGTGTATCTCATTAGTATTTGAGTTGTAGAAACCATCAGACTTCTTTCCAGTAGATGGATGAACTAAGTCTTCATCTAGAACTATTTTTACATCACCATGTTTACCAGCTATCTTGTTATATACATCCATAAGTTCATCAGGTATTAAACCTTCTGTATTAGCTTCTTTAAGAGTAAAAGACCTCTTCTTAGGCTTTGGTTCAGGTGTAGGTTCTTCTTTGCTCTGAGCAGCTTCTCTCTGCTTCTTAGCTTCTATGTTCTTTTGTCTCTGTTCTTCTTTCTTTCTAAGTATCTCAGCATTAGCTTTTGCTTCTTCAGGAGTACGAACATTCTTAGAGTTAGATGGTTTATGTAACTTAGTACCTTCATAGAACTCTCTAGCCATAGCTTCCTTATCAAAGCCATCAGGAACATTCTGCATCTCATCATAAGCTCTAGCTTGTGCTTGACCTTCAGTAGCATCTATATTCTCTTTCTTCCAGTTAGCTCCATTCTCTCTAGCCGTCCTAAGATTGTTTTCATTAACAGCCACATCATCTCTCTTGATTTTGTTAAGGTGTGAAATCTCATTGTCTATATCCTTTACTTTTTTAGAAGCATTAGCTCTAGCTTCTGGAGTTTTAAATTCAGTGTCTAGTATCTCTTGTCTTTGTTTCTTTCTGTATTGGAGTAGAGAGTCTATATCAGTTTCTCTTTCTGGTTTAATAGTAGATGTTTTCTCAGGAGGCTTTGAACCAAGAAACTCTCTGTCAGTCTTTAAGTCTATAGCACTATCATCATATACTTTAGTTGTTACTTCATCATTGTAGTGTATATTACTCTCTTGACCTTTGTTGATAGAGAACTCATCAGAAGTACCATTCTCTTTAGCCTTAGCTTCTATCTTCTTTCTAGATGCTTCTTGTTTTAGTTGCTTTTGTGACTTGTACTTATCATAGCTTTCACCGTGAGTGTATTCTTGTTCTGGTTGTCTCTTTTCTAACTCTTCTTGAGACTTCTTTTTATTTCTCTTTTGTCTATTCTTAGTAGCAGAGTCAGGTCTTTTAGTTGATGTAGAGTCTCCTATCTTTGGTCCTTCAGCATCAGCTACATTTCTCTTTTGTTTTACTTCATCAACAAACTGCTTTCTATATACCTCTAAGGCTTTATCATCATTCAGTATAGCATTTACCTTAGTCTTGAAGTCAAAGTACTCCTGCTTACTCTGAGGTGTAGGATTACCAAACTCATCAGTCTTAATCTCAGGATAACCAAGGTCATTCTCTATCTTCTTTTGCATAAGAGGTAAGAACTCATCACTAGTAGTATCATTAAGTATGTCATACTCTTTTTTGTTTGGTTTAGCTATGTTCTCTCGTATAACATCTTCAGTTGGTTTAGTCTCTTTATCTCCTAGCTTAGTAGCAGGATTAACATTCTCTTGAGGTTCATCTATCCCTCTTACAGTAGTTATCTCTTCATCAGGGAATTCATAAGCATTACCATTCTCATCTTTTATAACTATCTCAGGGTTTTCAATACCATCATTAAAGTTAGTGAGTTCATCTACTTCTTTATCTGTAAAGTATTTATAGCCTCTGTCTTCATTTGGTTTACCAACATACTTATCATTAAAATCTTGTTGTGTAAAACTTGACTCAGTATCAGCCTTAGGATCTTTACCTTTAAGTAACTTACTAGCAGTGTCCATAACTTTACCTAATGCAGCACCAGCAAGAACTGATGTACCAAGTGCTTCATCTTTAATGTCTAAAGCATTTTCAGATTCATTGTCTATTAGGTTTTGTCTAAGTAAGTCAGCATCAGTATTCTCTATGATACCACCAACCATAGATGCAGTACCTTTGCCAACTATCGGAGCAAGTATGTTATATGCCTTTAAACCAGTCATACCAGTTAATACATCAGCAGGTAATCCAGCAACTAAATCAGTAGCACCATCTATAGAGTTCTCTATATTGATACCATGTTCTTTATGAGCTATGTCTTGGACTTCTTGTCTTAGTTCTGGAGCTAGAGAGTCATAGTCCATAAAACCAAGTCTATCTAATGCAGTACCAGCAGTATCGAATAACTGTGCTGCTTTTAATGTAAAAGTATCAGTGAAAGGTTGTTTCTCAGCTACAGATGTTTCTACTGGTTTTGCTTGTTCTAGTTCTGAAACTTCTTTATCTGTATCTGTTATAGATGTATCTATGACATCAAAGTAATCTGACATTCTATCCCCTTACTTATGATTTATAAGAGCATCAAGCCCTCTTCTTAGCTTAGCTTGTCTCTCTTTAAATGATTGGTCATTAGCTGCTTTAATCTCATCAGCAATATAACTAGCACCATCTTTAATAACACCACCCACAGCTTTACCAGCAGTCTTAACACCATTCATTAAAACACTATCTTTAGTTGGTGTACTAGCTCTTAACTTAGGAACTTGTTTTAGTCTGTCTATTATAGGGTTCTGTGCAACTTGCTCACCTTCCTCTAAACCAAATGGAGCATTAACATCCCAAGCCTTCTGTTGATAGAAAGTATTGTTTTTAAGAGCACCGTATAGTTCTTCCATATCAAGAGGTTTACCAGTCTCAGCTACTGTTATCTGGTTAAGAGGAATAAGCACATCTTCTACGAATGTATCTTCTGCACCTTTACCTGTTATGTAGTCTCCAAATGTTTTAAATATACCAGTATATTCAGACTCATAAAAGTTCTTCATAAGACCATCTATATTCTCTCTGAACTCTGGAGTACCATTATCATATTTATCCATAAACTGCTTATCTAAATCACCAGTCTCTTGGAATACAAAAGCTTTCTCTATATTAGAAATCTTTTCTAATTGAGCTTTCTTTTCCTGAGGACTCATAGCTTTGTTGTTAGCAACAAATTGTCTATTAGCTTTTATCTGTTTAGTCATCTTGGACATATCAGAGTTCTTATCAAATGATAGAGTCTTAACTCCATTGTCATCTGTGCTGTATAGATTAGAAACTATAGACTTTATAGACTTATCTGCATAGTTATTTGCTGCTTTAGGGAACTTATCATAGTAAACCTTCTTAGCATTACTGTTCATCTCTGTAGGAGCTATAGCACCGGATATACCAGACTCATAAGTATCTTTAACACTATCAAACTTTGCAACAGGATTAGAACCATCAGTAGTTACATCACTTGGTTTGTCTGGTTCAGATGCTATACCGAGACTAGACATAACATCTTGTTGGTCTTGTATCTTTACATCTAAATCTTCTACCTTAGTTTTGTCACCTCTCTTCATGGCTAATTCTTTAGCTCTCTGAAGTGCTTTAAACTTATTTATAGATGCATTGATTTTATTAGTTTGTGCAGTCTTATCTTTAGGAGCATTAGGACTCCACCCATCAGAAAGATGTTTGTCTAGAGACTCTTGAGATTTAACACTTATAATATCTCCACCTTTATATAAGAAGTCATTAGTAAAAGCTTTCTTCTTCACTGGAGCTTGGTTTGTATATCCTTTACTATAGTAGTCATTAGCTTCTGAGTTCTTTACTCTTACAGGACTACCAGATTTATCATAGATAGTTGAGTACCCTTTATCATCTTCTTTTATACTAAAGAAGTTGTCACTAGAATAACCAAATTCAATACCTTTAGGCTGTTCAGTACTTCCTTCTAGTTGTGTAGGAGTATATACTGCTCTACCATCATCTGTAAAGCTATAGTTACCTGCACCTTTGTTTATATCATTCTGTGCAGCAGTAACACTAATATCAGTTGGTTGACCATTAGCTATAATCATACCAGCTTCATTAGACTCTACTGTGTAACTCTTACCATCTTTAGTAAGTGTAGATATATTGTTTACTGGTTTAAGAGTTCCAAAGATATTCTGAGCTTCTGCATCCATAGCAGGAGTAGTAGCTATATAGCTCCACTTCTTTTGGTTAGCAGCAACAGCAGACTTATATGCTTTAACTCTAGCATTATAGCCATCAACATTACCTTTACCATCTGACTTATATTTTCCTATACCAGCATACATCTTATTGAGTCGAATAGAGTCAGATGACATATCTTGTATTGTCTTGTCATGGTCTTGTTTAGCTAGTCTTGTTGCTTTGGCTATCTTGTCAGCTCTATCTTGTTTCTGCTTCTTTATTTGGTTACCCATAGCAAAACCAGATTGTAGTCCTGTTGCTAATCCTGATGCAAATGCACCTAATCCATTACTCATATTATCTCCTTATACAAGTGCTGCGAAAGCACCTACTCCTGTTCCTACTAAACTTCCTACTGCTCCCCATTGAGCATTGTTACTGTCTACTTGTTGTTGTCTGTATTGAGCTTGTGCATTACCTAAGTATTGAGCTTGTTGTCCTGCTTGAGCTCCTGAAGAGTTGTAACCACTCATAGCTTGTCCTGAATAGTTAGCAGCACCTTGATAGATACCTCTTCCTATTCCACTAGCCATCTGTAAGTTGCCTATAGCTTGTTGGTTTACCATACCTGTATTACTAAACTGCTGACTAGCAAACTGTGAACCAATGCCATACTGAGTACCTGCTACTCCGGATTGAGAGTTAGCTATCATACCAGCATCATTCGTAGCTGAACCATAGATACCTTGGTTGATATTGTTTATCTGTCCTGATGCACTCATTTGTGTTTGCAGATTAGACATTCTTCTACTGTCACTCATGCCTACTGCATCACCATAAGCCTTAGCATTAGCTCCTGCATATAAACCTTGTTGTCTAGACTGCATATCAACTAGAGCTTTTGTATCAATGCCTGAACCAGCTAAACCTCTACTTGCTATATTCCCTATTGCTTGTTTCTGAGCATCACTAGCAGCTTGAGATATACCTGCATTATAAGCACCTTTAGTTCTAGCATATATATCTTCATCAGCTTTACCCATATTAGCTTGAGTATCACTTGCTAGTTGCTGAAGCTTATCTGTCTCTAGTTTAGCATTGGTTCTATACTCATCACCTGCTGACTTAATAGTAGTAACAAAGTCATCTGATATACCTTGTAGTTTTGAACCATATTTATCATTCAGTGTAGAAGTATCTTTACTCCACTTACCAAAAGCATTACTTAGGTCTGAGTCAGAAGAAGCTATTCTCTTAACCATTTCCATATCAACATCAGTACCAGATACTTTACCATGAAATACATCTTGGAAATACTTTCTATCTTCATCTGATATTTTATCTGACTTAAGAGCTAACTTAGTTAGTTGGTCTATAGACTTCTTCTGAGATCTAAGTAACTGTCTCTCTTCTGTTGTGACTGGTCTTTCTTTGTTTGTATTACTAGACATATCTTATCCTTCCATTGTTGTAAATTTAGGTTTGTATCCAAAGTGCTTCTCAACCATGTCTGAAGCTCCTGAAGATATACTGTTGGTTATACTCATAAGCATACCAAGTTCTCTAGAGTATTTATAAGCATTATGATATAACATATAAGCTGCTCTGCTCTTTCTATTCTTCTCATATACATAACCATACTCACCATGATATACAGAGTCACATAAGCCATTATACTCTTTAACAAAGCATAGAGTAAAACCTATAACCTCATCATCCTTAACAGCTACTACTATGTCTTTACTATCATTAATCCAAGACATAACCTCTTTATAGAAGAAGTACTTAGGATTGATAGTCTTATAACCATGAGTCTCTTTGTAGAGTCTATGTAACATATCTACAACAACTTCATAGTCATCAATAGTAAACTGTCTTATGGTTATCATCTTCTCTTCCTGTTCCCTGTAATCTTATTTATCATATCAATTACTTCTTTGAGAGTAGCAGTAGAAGATAACTGTTTGTTATCTGTAATTCTATTTAGCGTCTCTTCTATCTCTTTCAAGCTAGAATTTAATCTATCTGTTTCAACCTGCACCTAGTACTCCAAATTCATATTGTATAGACTTAATCTCTCTTAGAGTATAAATAGTAAACTGTATAGTCTGTCCTATTCCTCCACTTGGTAAGTAAAAGTCATCTGTATTATACACTGTTGTAAATAGTCTGTCATCTATAGTAACTTCTATTTTCTCTGCAAGACCACTAACCAGGACTCTTCTATACTGTTTTAACTTTGGTTCAGCACCTTCAGTTAATTTAGGAGTTTTCCATATAGCCATAGGATTAGTAAGACTTTCTACTTTTACACTTGGTATAGCTTCAGACTTGAATGTATCTAGGTTAGTATCTATAAATGTTACAGTATTAGTTTGGTTATCTACATATACAGACTCTACACCAGCTAAACTCTTAGTAGATGCAATAGCACCCTTAAATATATCAACAACTCCAATACCACCTCTGTATACAGCATAATACTTACCTCTATAACCAGAAGCAAACTCTACATAATAACCAGAGTTATCATTCCATTTAGTTTCAGTAGGATTATATTTATCAAATGTAGCATCTGATATTATTCCTTCACTAGCCCAAGATAATATGTTTCTTGATATAACTTGAACACTAGAACCATCATACATACATACACCATTACGAGAAGTCCATACTAGAGCTTCTGTTATATTTGTTATGTTCCAATGAGATACACAACCTTCATTATATGGAAGTTTATCAAGTATCAAGTTATCTCTGTTGGTTCCTCTAGCTACATAAGTTCTATTCTCAGTAAAAGCAATTATAGAGTCTCTGTACTTACCTAAACCAATACACTCTTCATCTAAGTCAAAGAAGTCTAATGGATACCAGAACTCAGGTCTACCTTGAGCAGAGAAGTAAACTCTATTACCTACACTTCCCCACATAGTACCATTTAGGGATACAAGGTTAGTAAGTTTAAGAGGTGGTGGATAAGAGTCAAATGAAGTAAGTTCTATTCTTGATACATCTATATCTCTAGTCTTATCATCATAAGTAAGTTTATTTGCTTCTATCTCTGCTATTAGGTTATATGTTGGATTAGCTCCACCTGTTCTGTATATTCTTCTGAATGTAACTGTACCACCAGTAACTACCTCTGAAGAAACAGATAGGTCTATTGTTATATCTACATCACCTTCACCTATCTCAATCTCTACAGAAGGAGAAGGTAAACTTTCAATACCATCTTCATCTACTACAGTATAAGCATAAAAGTAAGTCTTTGCTATAGGAGTGTTAGAAGCATTATCTTTAAGAGATATTGAACCATAAGTAGTAACACTAGGAGGGACAGCATCTACTACAGTAACACCATCTGGTTTAAGTCTATATAGTCCAACAGTACCATAGTCTCCACTAGACCAATATAATCTGTTACCTAGGTTAGCATAGCTTCTTGTATCTGTTTTGTCCGTATTGGACACTACAGCACCATTAAATGTAGTAGTATATAATCCACTTACAGTAGAAGCTTTATCATAACCATCAAGAGGAAATATAGAACCTTTATCTAGGTCTACATTGATACAGTTAATAGCTTGATTTGGTTGAGCTAAATGAGGTGATGATAGAGTTTGTAATCCACCATTAAATAGTACAACTTGAGACTTCATAACTTACCACTCAACTACTGTAGTTAAGTCTGCTATTTGAACAGCTTGTAGCCCTAAGTTAGGTGCATAGTTTCCTGTATTATTAGCCCACTTCTGAAAGTCATCAAATATATCCATAATCTTTTCATCTGTATCTTTAATACGAGTACTACCATTTATTCTATTACTTGGTATTTCTAAAAATGTCCATTGTGCCATAATCTATCCTTTTTATATTGGTGTAACCACTAATGGTGGTATGTGTATTTGTGTTTCATAAGTCCATATCTTAATCCAGTTATCTGTCTGACCACTTTTTGCATCTTTACAAATAAGCTCTATATAGTTACTTATTTTGTTTGGAATATAGAACATAAAACTAAGCTCACCTTCTCCTTGTGATGTCAAGTAACAGATACTACATTCAGTGCTATCACTAATGAATTTACCTGTATTCTTATCGTAGTCAATATATGAAAATGAACCTTGTATTCCTAACCCACCACTGCTATGAACTCTTTTCGTATGACAAAAAGAAGTGTATGAACCACTGTTTACATGAACAGTCGTATCATCAAAATAGCTCATCTCTATACCTTCTGACTTTCCAACCTTAACATTATATACATGATGGTTTACTGCACCATTGCTAACTAGTTGTGATAGAGTCATTCCACTAGCTGTAAATATTGTTCCACTTGTTTCTTCTGTTCCATTAGAAGCTTGACCATCAGAGTCTGCTAATCCCATATATAATGTATCTGATGTAAAACTAGATGGTGCAACTTGTGTCTTGGTTTCACTTAGGTATCTCTTAGTATTAGCATCTATAGTATTTGAGTATATAGTCTCATAGCTATTGGTTGCTCTTATCCTATATGTAGCATTACCTTCAGGCATATAGAAACCAGTATTTACTAATGCACCTGATGATAGTACTTGTTCTATGTCTACACCATTTCTCTGTAGCCAATACTCTGCACCAGGAGACTGTGAATATATAGCCTTATACTTTATTGTGAAGTCTTGGTTTGCTACACAGCTATCAAGAGTTGGCATAGCAGGAACTAAGTCTTGTAGGTACACTACTGTTCCATTAAAGACAACCTTCTTAACTTCCACCCCATTGTAATGTAGTCTATTATCAAAGCTTTCATTGATAGTTGTTCCATCAAAGATTAAAGGCATAAGTCTATACCGTTTCTATAGTAAGTGTGTTACCACTTAAGCTCATCTTAGAGTGACCAAATACAGTAGAAGAACTCTTTACTCCTGCATGAGTATTTAGATTTGAAGCATTAGCACTTATTGCTGTAGTATTAGTATCTATCTCACTCTTTTTACCAAGTGGTTGATTACCTGTATTAGTACCTACATATACTCTACCTCTATCACTACCTTGTTTGTCGTAACCAAACTCACCTTCCAGTAGAGCTGGTTTACTGCCATTCGAGTCTTGCTTATTAATAAAGCTCATATATTATCCTTCTATTTGAAATTCAACATGAACGTGGTCTGATTCTATAACTACATCATATTGCTCGTTGAGCTTATCTCTAAGCACCTTAACCATTAACTCAACCTCACCTTCTTTAAAGTCTCTAGTCCGTAAGTCTATAGCATTTCCAACATAATGTAAAGAGTTCTTGCCATGAGTTCCACCTGAACCCTCTGTCATAACACATTCGACATTAAACTTCTTATACACAT
>Ga0256829_1001018_pt1 | contig 24261 bp, 26 predicted proteins | sample 131447metaG_FD_185979 | JGI IMG/M metagenome (GOLD analysis project Ga0256829, IMG submission 185979) | Hydrothermal vent microbial communities from Lau Basin, Pacific Ocean - 131-447 | ecosystem: Environmental > Aquatic > Marine > Hydrothermal vents | place: Pacific Ocean: Lau Basin | collected...
CGATTATCCCAATATCTATGCCGATCACTCTGCCGGTTCCGGTTTGACCGCCCTGACTCGCGATGAGGAGCACACCGTTGGATTTCTGCAACGGCATCAGGATCAGTTGCTGTTTGGCACGGATTGTGCTGATGCTGTGGGTTATGGCGAAGCGTGTCAGGGATCGCAGACACTGGCGACCCTGCGTCGACTGGCTCCGGATGAAACGATCCTGAACAAGATTCTCTGCCAGAATGCAAAGAATCTGTTCAAGATATAATTGCGCGGAAACGGGGTCTATGAGTAACATTTTTTTATTCAGTCGAACTGGAGTGTGGATGAACTTGCATCGGAATCACGCGCTTGCCTGGGAGGCGTACCATGATTGACCGATCAGTCATTCAACTCTTCGGCGTATCCATGCACGCCTGGACGATGGCGGAAACGGTGCAAGTCATTCGGGAGCGATTGGAGGCGGGTCTGTATACGCAACAGGTGGTGGTTAGCGCCGGCAAGCTGGTCAATATACAGTCTGACCCGAAGTTGGCGGCATCGGTGCTCTCCTGCGATATAATCAATATTGATGGCGCTGGCGTGGTGGTAGCCGGAAGAATGCTGGGCTTGGATATTCCCGAAAGAGTAACGGGTACTGATCTGTTTTATCGGTTGTTGACGATAGCGGAACAGGATCATTATTCGGTATATTTTCTTGGTGCAGAGGATGGGATTATCAGGGAAACAGTCCGGCGTATAGGTCGGGATTATCCACAACTGGAAATAGCTGGCTATCATCATGGTTTTTTTTGGGATGACGAAACTGCGGTAGTACAGGATATAAAGGCTTCGGGGGCAGAGATGCTCTTTGTTGGTATTTCATCACCAAAAAAAGAGAACTTTATTAACAAATGGGACAAGAAATTGGGGATGAAGTTTGTTATGGGTGTTGGGGGAACTTTCGACATTGTGGCCGGAAAAGTGAAACGCGCTCCTCTGTGGGTTCAGCAGTCTGGCTTTGAGTGGTTGTTCAGGGTGATACAGGAGCCTGGGCGATTGTGGAAACGATATTTGATTAGCAATACGAAATTTTTATGGATGTTGATCCGGGGCTGTATTCATCGGGATTATCGTAAAAATGGATGTGTAGGAAAAGGTTGATCTAAAAATATGGCTATAATGAAGATACTGGTATAGCCGTATTTTCATTGTTTCTTCATCTTCACGGGAATAATGCTTGCCGCATGTTGATGCGTAAACTGCATATTCGTGGGGTTCTCCGTGCCATAATCTACCTGATGGCGGTGCTGTTTGCGGTGCAGGTTATGGTGACATTGTTCCGCAGACACCGACGGGAAAAACCGTCGCAATATTTATCATGATGTTCAGCCTCGGTATGTTTGCCATGCTTACCGGAACCATTTCGGTCAAAGCAGCACATATCCTGTCCCGTAAAACCGATTGTCCACGTTGTAGCCGATCCATTCCGACCGAGTTGGTTTATTGTAATTTTTGCGGTGTTAACATTGATCGGGGTAAGAAGGTTCATGAGGAAATGCATTAATATGAGATATCCGGCGAGGTATTTTTCGATATGAAATATATGCGCGTTAAGGAGGTGTGAATGCGATTCAGTAAAAAATACCGGGTACGGCCTGGCAGCCATATCCACTTGGATCAATTTCAAAAAACGATTGGATGACCCGGCCCGCTGGTGGAAAGTTTCGGAGGCTGACTTTCTGGAACGTGAATATTGGGATGACTATCGGCATGCTTTTGAAGACGTATTCAACGCATGCAGTAGCAAGGTAGCACCCTGGTTTATTGTGCCATCCAATCATAAATGGTATCGAAATCTGGTGGTTTTACGGATTGTGGCTGAATACTTTTGCTTTTGTTCAGCTTGATAGTGTGCCGACAAACTGGGTGGTAGGCAGTCTGCCGGGATTAAACGATTTGCATATCGGTTTTAATACTCACCAATCATGGATCAATTTGACCAGTTGCCGTGGATGCTGATGGCTATGCTAATCGCAAATATTTTTTAAGTTTTCATTGTACTTTCATCTTCATGGAATTATATTGCGCAGCATGTTGAGACATAAACTGCATACCCGTGGACTCACCCGCCTGATGGCGGCGCTGTTTGCTGTGCAGGTTATGCTGGGTGGTTTCTGCCTGATGACGGCTGAAGCACATGAGATGCCGCAGTCTTCTGTTCAAACTCAGGAAGTGCAGGCGCACTGCGCCAAGTCCAGCCGCGCCGATGATCTACAATCCGGCGATCAATCCGGCGATCAATCTGGTGATCATTCGGGCAATTGCTACCATTGCGGTCAGCCCGATCAGTTGTCGAACGCCCCGGTTGCTTCCATAGCTCCGGTCGTGCTGCTGTTGCCGGGCGATTTTAGTCTGGCTGCCATACAAGCCCCATTGGGTGAAGCGACAGGTCTGATTTCAACGCAAATGCCGACCGGGCCGCCGCGCTCATCTTCTCTTCTCTATACAACCAGTCAACGTATCTTAATCTGACCTAATCCTTCTGCCAGTGTCACATCATTACGATGTGATTTTTGTCGTGCATGTTAATATGAAAAACAACGCCGTACAAAAATTTTACAGGAGGATTCTTTGAATAATTTGTTTAAATCTATCTATGTTCTATTTGCCTTTGCATTGCTTTTACCTCAATTGGTTCTGGCGGCAGGAGCCAGCCTTCCGCTTTTAGACGTGGAGCCGGAGTTGCAGGATAATACGCCTGTACCGAATGCCAATGCTATCCTTACGCTTTCCAAGGCGGAGAGCATGGCTTTAAAAGACAATCGGGGACTTGCAAGCATGGCAAGCCGCGCCAAGGCAATCGCTGACATTCCGCCTCAGGTGGGCACGCTGCCAGACCCTCATATTGCTTTTGATGCAGTCAACCTGCCTGTAGATACGTTTTCCGCTACCCAGGAAAATATGACGCAGTTAAGGGTCGGTTTGTCACAGGAAATTCCTTTCCCCGGCAAACTCAGAGCCAGAGAAGAAGCCGCGCAGTTTGAGGCGGAATCGGCCAGTTATGATGTTGGAGAAACCCGTTGGAGACTGATTCGCAACGTGCATATTTCATGGTGGAACCTGTTCTATCTGGATCGGGCTCTGGAAGTTGTCAAACGCAATCAGCAACTGCTCAGGCAGCTTATTCGTATTGCCGAAACCAAGTACAAGGTCGGCGAAGGCTTGCAGCAGGATGTGTTGCTGGCGCAGGTGGAGCTTTCAAAACTTCTGGATGTTGAAATCCAGTTTGTGGGCGCACGAAAGAATACAGAATCTCGCCTGAACAAGTTGTTGAATCGCCCCACATATCTGACTATAAACTTGCCGAGCAAGGTGGTGGAAACACTGCCGCAATTGCCGACGGAGGCCGAGTTGCACCGGATCGCCGTCAAGGCGCGACCGCTGCTGGCCAGTCAGGGCGAGCGTATCAAGGCGGCTAAAAAGAGAGTGGATCTGGCCGAACTGGATTATTATCCTGATTTCAAGGTTGGCGGCGCCTGGGGTGTCCGCAGTGGTATTAATCCCGTCAACCGCCAGACGCGACCGGATTTTACGACCTTCGGTTTGAGTTTTAACCTGCCGATTTTTACATCGACTAAACAGGATCGCGCCCTTGATCAACGCAGAGCGGATGTGGCGAAAGAACAGTTTGCGTTGCAAGATGAAACCGAGGCTGTGTGGTCCGAGGCCTCGACAGCGCTGGCCGATTTTATCAAGAACAGGGATCAGGCGTCCCTGTTCAAACAGGGCATTATCCCGCAAGCAAGCCAGACCGTGGATTCCATGTTGGCTGGCTACCAGGTGAACAAGGTGGACTTCCTCAACCTCGTCCGTTCCCAGATCACGCTTTACAACTATGAAACCCAGTACTGGAGAGCCCTGACCGGCGCCAGACAAAGTCTGGCGCGTCTGGAAGCCGCCATCGGAAAGAAGATTGCCAAGGAGAACACGCATGAATAAAAATATTATAGGCGTTGCCATCATTACGCTTGCTTTGGGCGCTGGCGGGGGCTACTGGCTGGCATTGCAAAAGCAGCCGGTAGTTCAGCAGCAGCAAACGGCCAGGGCGGCTACTGAACGAAAACCTCTGTTTTACCGCAATCCGATGAATCCGGAGGTCACTTCCCCCGTGCCGGCCAAGGATAATATGGGCATGGAATATATTCCGGTCTATGCCGATGGAGGCAAGTCCGCCAATGAACCTGCGGGCACGGTGACGATTGATCCGGTCACTGTACAGAATATAGGCGTACGCACGGCTCTGGCTGTGCGGAAAACCCTGACCCGCGAGGTACAGAGCGTGGGTCGTGTGGGCTATGACGAAAAACTGATCACCCGTCTGCACCCCAAGACCGAAGGCTGGATTGGTAAATTGCGTGTGGATGAGACCGGTGAACCGGTGAAAAAAGGCGAAGTCCTGCTGTCGATTTATTCACCGCAGCTGGTGTCTAGCCAGGAAGAATATCTGCTTGCTCTGAATAATATGAAGACGTTAAGGAACAGCCCTTTTCCGGATATTCGCCGCGGCGCCAGGAACCTGTTGCGCTCCACCCGCGAGCGGCTTGAATTGCTGGACGTGCCCGAGCACCAGATCAAGCAACTGGAGAGAACACGCAAGGTGATGAAATTTTTGCATATTCACTCACCTTTCGATGGCATTGTGGTTAAAATCGGCGCTCGTGATGGGCAATATGTTACGCCGCAAACCCAGATCTACATGATCGCCGATCTGTCGGATGTGTGGACTTATGTGGATGTCTACGAATATGAAATGCCGTGGATCAAGCTTGGAGATGAGGCGCACATGCGCCTTGCGTCCCTGCCCGGAGAAACATTTAGCGGCAAAATAACCTATATCTATCCATATCTGGACGCCAAGACGCGCACCATCAAGGTGCGTCTGGAATTTAAAAACCCCGGTCTGAAATTGAAACCCGACATGTTTGCCGATGTCAATATTCATGCCAGCAGGCAGGTCAATGCGATTGTCATTCCGAGCGAAGCTGTGTTGCGCACAGGTACTCGCAACGCGGTATTCGTGGTGCGCGCTCCAGGCAAATATGAACCGCGTGACGTGAAGTTGGGCATCAGTTCGGATGGTCTGGTGCAAATTCTTGCCGGTGTAAAGGAGGGCGAGAAGGTTGTGACCAGCGCCCAGTTCCTGATTGATTCCGAATCCAAGCTACGCGAAGCCGCTGCCAAAATGATGGAAGTGAAAAAACCTACGCTGGCCGACCCGCGCCCTGCCATGGACGAGGCAGCCAGTGGTATGAAGATGAAGAACATGGATACGAAAGGCATGGATATGAAGGGCATGGATATGAAGGGCATGGATCTCAAGAAGGGGGAGAAATAACCTCCTATGATTCAGGCGATTATCAATAGCTCACTCAAAAACAGGTTTCTGGTGCTGATCGCCACGGGGTTTCTACTCGCGGCGGGCTACTGGGCGGTAAAAAATACGCCGCTGGATGCGATTCCCGATCTATCCGACGTTCAGGTTATCGTGTTTACCAAGTATCCCGGTCAGGCGCCGCAAGTGGTTGAGGATCAGGTAACGTATCCCTTGACCACAGCCATGCTGGCTGTGCCGTTTGCCAAGGTGGTGCGGGGTTATTCATTCTTTGGTTACTCGTTCGTTTATATACTTTTCAAAGATGGCACGGACATGTACTGGGCGCGTTCGCGCGTATTGGAATACCTGAATTTTGTCAGTGGTAAATTGCCTCCCAATGTGAACCCCACGCTGGGGCCGGATGCCACGGGCGTGGGTTGGGTGTATGAATATGCGCTGGTTGACAGAAGCGGCAAACACGATCTATCTCAGCTTCGTTCCATCCAGGACTGGTATCTGCGTTATCCGTTGCAAACTGTGGATGGCGTATCTGAAGTCGCTTCCGTCGGTGGTTATGTCAAACAGTATCAGGTGGAGGTCGATCCCAATACTCTGCTTGCCTACCATATTCCGTTATCCAAGGTGAAAAGAGCGATCCAGCGCAGTAACAATGATGTTGGGGGCAGGCTCATCGAACGCGGTGAGACTGAATTTATGGTGCGCGGCCTGGGATATATTAAATCGCTAAGTGATTTGAAGAAAATTGCTGTGGGTGTTGATCAAAATGGTACGCCTATCCGTCTGCAGGATGTCGCCAATATCCATCTGGGGCCGGAATTGCGTCGTGGCGTGGTTGATCTCAATGGCGAGGGTGAGGTGGCTGGTGGCGTGATTATCATGCGCTACGGGGCGAATGCCCTGTCCACCATTGAGGCGGTGAAGAAAAAACTGAAGGAACTCAAGGCAGGCTTGCCTGAAGGCGTTGAGATAGTTCCGGTTTATGACCGCAGCAACCTGATTGAACGGGCGGTGGATAACCTTAAAGATAAACTGATTGAAGAATCCATTGTGGTGTCACTAATCTGCCTGATGTTTCTGCTGCACGCGCGTTCGGCGCTGGTTGCGATTCTCTCCCTGCCGGTCGGCATTCTTATCGCTTTTATGATCATGTATTGGCAAGGTATCAATGCTAATATTATGAGTCTCGGCGGTATTGCCATCGCCATTGGTGCCATGATTGATGGCGCCATCGTGATGATAGAAAATGCGCACAAACATCTGGAACATGCGGTCAGGGCCAAGGGGGCTGAACTGAGCTCCAAAGAGCGCTGGCTGGCAGTGGGGACGGCCTCCAGAGAGGTCGGTCCGGCGCTGTTTTTCTCGCTACTAATCATTACGGTGTCATTTTTGCCTGTGTTTACATTACAGGCGCAGGAAGGGCGGTTATTTTCTCCACTGGCATTCACCAAGACCTACGCCATGGCCGGCGCAGCGATTTTGGCGATCACGCTGGTGCCCGTCCTGATGGGTTATTTTCTGCGCGGTAAAATTCCGCCCGAAGATAAAAACCCGGTGAATCGATTCCTGCGTTTTATGCACAAACCCGCTCTGAACAGGGTGATTCGCTGGCGCTGGAAAAGTATCATTGTAGCCCTGCTGCTGTTGAGCGCTACGGCATACCCGCTATCCAAAATCGGTAGTGAATTTATGCCGCCGCTGGATGAGGGCGATGTGTTTTACATGCCTACGACATTCCCCGGCATCTCCATCACCAAAGCCAAGGAACTCATGCAGCAGACGGATCGAATCCTGAAATCCTTTCCCGAAGTGAAATCGGTGTTTGGCAAGGTGGGGCGAGTGGAAACCGCCACCGACCCGGCACCGTTGTCGATGCTGGAAACGACCGTGCAACTCAAACCCAGAGATGCGTGGCCTGATCCTGACAAAACAACGAAGATGTTGATGCACGAGATGGATAAGGCCATTCATTTTCCGGGCGTAGCCAATGCCTGGACCTATCCGATTAAAACGCGTATTGACATGCTGTCCACCGGAATCAAGACGCCTATTGGTATCAAAATTTCCGGTCCCGATCTGGCGGTGCTGGAGACAAACGTCAAAAAAATCGAGCAGGTACTGAAAACATTGCCGGATACATTATCTGCATTCGGTGATCGTACTGTGGGTGGTTATTACTTTGACTTTAATATCAATCGTGACGCCATTGCCCGTTATGGCTTGACCATCGGTGATGTCGAAGATGTTATTCAGAGCGCTATCGGCGGCATCAACGTAACACAGACGGTGGAGGGGCTGGAACGCTATCCGGTGAATCTGCGTTATCCGCGTGAATTGCGTGATAATCCTGAACAGCTGGGGCGCGTGCTCATCCCAACGCCGACCGGTGCGCAGATACCGTTATCTCAGCTGGCGACGATTACCACCCGGCAGGGGCCGCCTTCGATCAAGTCCGAGAATGCCCGTCCCAACGCATGGATCTATGTCGATGTTACCACCAGTGATATCGGTGGTTATGTTGCCAGGGCTAAAAAAGTACTTGATGAACAGGTGAAACTGCCGTCCGGTTATACGCTGACGTGGTCGGGGCAGTTTGAATATATGGAACGGGCCAATGAACGTTTGCGCATTGTTGTGCCTTTTGCGCTGTTTGTGATCTTTCTGCTGTTGTACCTGAATTTTGGCAATATTACTGCCCCACTGGTGGTAATGTTATCCATACCGTTTGCACTGATCGGCGGGTTCTGGCTGGTCTGGTGGCTTGGTTTCAATATGAGCGTGGCGGTGGCGGTAGGCTTTATCGCACTGGCTGGCGTGTCGGCTGAAATCGGCGTGCTGGTGCTGACGTTTATTGATCAGGAAATAAGGAAATTGCGTCAAGAGAAAGGTCGTGCATTGAAGCCGGCAGAGATCATGGAAGCGGTGCTTGGCGGCACTTCACAGCGGGTTCGACCGATTGCCATGACCGCCACGGCCATTATCGCCGGCCTGTTGCCGATCATGTGGAGTACCGGTACAGGTTCGGAAGTGATGCAACGCATCGCAGCCCCCATGGTTGGCGGCATGCTGACAGCCACGCTGCTGTGTCTGCTGGTGTTGCCTCTGATTTATGGACTGATTCTGCAATTCCAGGAGCGGTGGAATGCAAAACGAGTGGAGCAGAACTAGTGCAGAAAAACGAGTGGAGAAAAACCGGTGAGTGAGTTTCCGGCTGACGTAGCCGGGCTTGACCTGTGTCTTACACAGGGCGCTAGCTTGCCCGGACAGGTCACACGCAATGCAAGCGTAGGGTATGTGCGGTTATTTGGTGTTTTCCGCCGAATAACCGCACGCCGAACTACAGATAACATTTTATCCACCCAGACTTTTGTAAGTGGCTCTAAGGGGAGAGAATTATGATCAAGCGTATCATCGACGGCTCGCTGAAAAACGGTATGTTGGTATTTATGGCCACAGGGTTTCTGATTCTGGCCGGTGCATGGTCAGTGAAAAATATTTCACTGGATGCTATTCCTGATCTCTCTGACGTGCAGGTTATCTTATTTACAAAATACCCTGGTCAGGCACCGCAAGTGGTGGAAGATCAGGTCACGTATCCGCTCACTACCACCATGTTACAGGTTCCGGGTGCCAAGCTGGTGCGCGGTTATTCTTTCTTTAATTTTTCCTTTGTGTATATCATCTTTGAAGAAGGTACGGACATGTATTGGGCGCGCTCACGCGTGCTTGAATATGCCAATACGGCTGCTCAGAACCTGCCGGCCGGCGTCAAGCCAGTGTTAGGGCCAGATGCCACTGGCGTCGGCTGGATTTATGAATATGTGCTGGTGGACAAAACCGGAAAACATGATTTGGCCGAACTGCGCAGCCTGCAGGACTGGGTGATTCGCTATCGCCTGGAAACAGTCAAAAACGTATCCGAAGTCGCTTCTGTGGGCGGTTTTGTCAAACAATATCAGGTGGAAGTCGATCCCAATATGCTGTTGGCCTACAATATACCGTTGTCCAAAGTGAAACACGCAATTTTGCGTTCGAACAATGATGTTGGCGGGCGTTTAGTGGAAATGGCTGAAACAGAGTTTCTGGTACGTGGCCTGGGTTATATCAAATCTATTGATGATCTGAATCAGATACCGGTCGGCGTGGATAAAAACGGCACGCCTATCCGGCTGATGGATGTGGCACATGTGCACCTGGGTCCGGAACTCAGACGTGGCGCAGTGGACTACAACGGTGAAGGTGAGACGGCTGGTGGTATTGTAGTAATGCGTTTCGGTGAAAATGCGTTGACCACCATCGAAGCGATTCGCACCAAAATAGCCGAATTGCAGAAAATTATGCCGGCAGGCGTTGAAATTGTGCCGGTGTATGATCGTGGTGCATTGATTGAGCGTTCTGTGGATAATCTTAAAGAAAAACTACTGGAGGAATTTATAGTCATTGCTTTGGTGTGTATGATTTTTCTATTGCATGCCCGTTCTGCCCTCGTTGCGATTATCACGCTGCCGATGGGCATGCTGATGGCCTTTATTCTGATGCAATGGCAGGGGCTGTCTGCCAATATTATGAGTCTCGGCGGTATCGCGATTACGCTTGGAGCCATGGTGGATGGCGCTATTGTATTGATTGAAAACGCGCATAAACACCTTGAACACGGCGAAAGCAAGAAAGGGTCACCATTGACGATCCCGGAACGCTGGTCAGCGATTAGTGATGCATCGAAAGAGGTCGCTCCCGCACTGTTCTTTTCGTTGCTCATTATCACATCGTCTTATCTGGTAATATTCACATTAGAGGAACAATCTGGCCGACTATTTAAGCCACTGGCCTTTACTGCAACGTATATTATGGCTGCTGCCGCTGTACTCGCCGTAACGCTGGTGCCCTTGTTAATGGGGTATTTTATTCGAGGAAAGATTATACCTGAAGAAAGAAACCCGGTAAATCGCTTTCTCAGATTTGTGCATGGACCATCACTTGCCAGGGCTTTGAAATATAAATGGGCTACTCTCGGTATTGCTTTAGCTGTGTTGTTGAGTGTGGCATACCCGCTATCCAAAATCGGTAGTGAATTTATGCCACCACTGGATGAGGGAGACATTCTCTACATGCCTACAGCCCTGCCAGGCATCTCCATTACCAAGTCGAAAGAAATGATGCAACAGATGGACAAGATCCTAATGACCTTTCCAGAGGTGCAATCTGTGTTTGGCAAAAATGGTCGGGCGCAAACATCCACAGACCCTGCCTCTTTGGCTATGACCGAGATCACGATTCGTGTTAAACCACGGGATCAGTGGCCGGATCCATCCAAGACAACAGCAGAGCTGAAACTTGAAATGGATAAGGCGATCCAGTTTCCCGCCATAGCCAACTCATGGGGTTTCCCGATAAAAACGCGGATCGACATGCTCTCTACTGGTATCAAAACACCGGTCGGAGTCAAAATTGTCGGCCCGGACCTGGCTGTACTACAGCGCCTTGGTAAGCAGATTGAGGGCGTGCTGAAGATGTTGCCAGACACCAAGTCGGCCATGGGTGACCGAGCCATGGGCGGTTATTATCTCGATTTCAAGATCAACCGTAAGGAAGCGGCACGTTACGGCCTGACCGTCGGTGACGTGCAGGATGTTATTCAGTCTGCCATTGGTGGTATGAATATCACTGAAACGGTAGAAGGATTGGAGCGATATCCGGTTAACCTGCGTTATGCGCGTGCTTTACGCAGCAGTCCTGAAGAACTTAAGCGTATGCTGATTCCCACCCCCACCGGGGTTCAGATTCCGATTGCTCAAGTCGCAGATCTGATCATTCGCCGTGGCCCGCCTTCGATCAAGAGTGAAAACTCACTGTCCGATACCTGGATTTATGTGGATATCAAGACTTCGGATATTGGCGGTTATGTTCAGAAAGCCAAGCAGGCTGTCTCTGAGCAGGTGAAGGTTCCACCAGGATATACAGTGCTCTGGTCAGGACAATATGAATATATGCAGCAAGCCAACAAACGCATGATGCTGGCTGCGCCGCTGGTGCTGGTGTTGATCTTCCTGCTGCTATATTTTAACTTTAAAACACTGATTGAGCCGATGGTGGTCATGGCCTCTGTTCCATTTGCTTTGGCCGGTGGAGCCTGGCTGATCTACCTGATGGGTTTCAACCTGAGTGTGGCTGTGGATGTGGGCTTCATCGCGTTGGCTGGGGTTACGGCCGAAATCGGCGTGTTGGTGCTCACATTTATCGGCCACGAAGTGGAGCGCAAGCGTACGGAGCTGAAACGTCCGCTTACTTCTACGGAAATATTTGAAGCCGTGCTTAATGGTACCTCCCAGCGCGTACGTGCCATCGCCATGACAGCTGCTGCTATTATCGCAGGACTGTTGCCCATCATGTGGAGTTCGGGCACGGGATCGAGCGTGATGCAACGCATCGCAGCGCCCATGGTCGGCGGTATGCTTACTACCCTCATCGTTTGTCTGATTGTGGTGCCGGTATTTTACGGCATGATTTTACAAGTCAAAGAGAAACGCGCCATCAGCGCCGCTGCGAAACTTCAGAACTAACTATGCGTCGAACTGGTAAAGCATGGTTTCGCTCACAACCTTTACAAACGACTGGTGATGCATGCTGCAAACAAAAAAAGTATTTAACGAAATAACCAAAAAGGAGAATAGATCATGGTAAGAAAAACAACGATGGGTCTTATGGTGGCGGCTGTCGTGGGAATTAGTCCGGCATTCGCATCCGGTGATCATGGTGGCATGGATATGCAGCATGGAAAGATGTCGGGAGAAATGGAACACGCCATGAAGGGCATGTTTCTTGTCAGAAAAGATATTGATGGCTATCAAGTCAGCTTTCACATTATGAAAGCACCTGAAGGCATGCAAAAGCATGGCGGCGGCTATCATTTCATGTTCAAGGCTGAGAAAGCAGGTAAGGCGCTGACAAACTTAATCGTCAATTCTAAAATCACACATCCTAACGGAAAGTCTGAATCCAAAATGATGATGAAAATGGGCGATTGGTATATGGCTGGTTACGATTTGAGTCACCATGGTCAGCATCAGTTGATGGTGCTGTTCAAGACTGCCGATGGCAAGAAACATTTTGGCGGTATCTTCTATCCACAAAAGAGTAAGGAGTAGGTTATGAAATATCTGCTGAGATTAGCTGTTGCTGCAGTGGCCATATTGGCCATGGGTTGTAGTAATGCAGCTGATACAACAAAAGAAACCAGCCAAACGAATTCGGCGCATGTTGCCGAAAGTGCAGCAGTGCAGATGAAACCGGAAGTGGTGATGTACAAGCCGCCGACCTGTAACTGCTGCACCGGTTGGGCCGAGCACCTACAGCGGGCTGGATTCAAGGTTGTGATTCACAAGCGTGATGATATGCAAGCCATCAAGGCGGAACACGGTGTCACGCGCAAGCTGGCATCGTGCCATACCGCCATTGTCGATGGTTATGTGATTGAGGGGCATGTGCCTGCTGCTGATGTCGAGCGTCTGCTTAAGGAACGCCCTGATATTGTCGGATTGACTGCGCCGGGTATGCCGCAGAAAGCGCCGGGTATGCAGAGCCCCGGACTGCCGCCCAGAGGTTATGAAGTATTGGCTTTCAATAAGTCTGGCACGACGACGCTGTTTCATCGGTATTAAATGATGAACGGGTTGATCAGACATTTTCTCGTGCTGCTGGCGTTGGGCGCTTTGCTGGCGGCCTGCTCTGCTGGCGATCAGCAGAGTGCGAGCAGTCTGCCGGTGAAAGGCAAGGCGATGCCGACCTTTCAGATGACTACGCTGGATGGCAAGCCGGTAAAAAGCCATGCGCAGTTCGCCGGTAAGGTGGTGATTCTCAATGTATGGGCGACCTGGTGTCCGCCGTGTCGCAAGGAGATGCCGGACCTGATTCGGCTCTCTCGCCTGCTGCCGGCCAATAAATTCGCTGTGATTGGCTTATCTGTGGACAACAATGCAGATGATTTGCGCACTTTTATCAAGGAGCACCATATTCCATTCCCGATTTTTTGGGACAAGGGCGGCAAGCAGGTGGCGGCGCCGGTGCTGGGCGTATTCAAATATCCGGAAACCTTTGTGATCAACCGGCGCGGCATCTACGTGGATAAAATTATCGGCGCATTTCCCTGGGCCTCGCCGAATATCGTCGGCGTACTCAACTACATTTACAAAACCGGACATGCGCCCGAACCAACGAAAAAAGGAGAATAATATGGAAACAACAGAGAAAGTAAGCTCAAAAGTGAAATATATTAAAGTGATTGCAGGACTGGCCGTGGGGGGAGTAATCCTTGGTTTTGGCGTGATGTATTCGGGGGTGATTAATGTGGCTGCCACATACCCGCATAGCTCGCTTACCCGGTGGGGGCTGCATACTGCGATGAAACAATCTGTAAAATATCATGCCAGTAATATTCAGGTACCACCTCTGAATCAGCAGGATCGGATATTGAATGGATTTCGACATTACCGGGAAATGTGCACGAGCTGTCACCTGGCTCCCGGTATTACATCTTCAGAAATCCGCAAAGGGCTGATGCCAAAGCCGCCAAAACTACAAGAAACGGCAAGAGCATGGTCACCTGCTGAGTTATTTTGGATCATTAAAAATGGTGTGAGAATGACAGCCATGCCGGCTTGGGGTCTCTCCCATAACGATGAAAAAATATGGGAAATGGTTGCTTTTTTGCAAAAGTTTCCTGATATGACAAAAGCGCAATATGAAGAGATGGACAAACAGGCCGGCGATGATGTTGGCGATGACGATTAAACAAGTGGGTATACAGCCAATCCCCAAAAAAGGAGAAAAGAAAATGACAGCAGCAGGACTTATGATTGTAATGTTAATGGGCGGCGCTCAGCTGGCCATGGCGCATGGCGATGAACACCACCATCTGGATGGTGATATGCACAACCCGTGCAGTATGGGCATGAGCAGCGCCATGGGAAATATGAAAGGTGGATTTCTCACCGCGAAGGAGGTTGACGGTTATTCAGTCAGCTTCCATATCATGAAGGCGCCCAAAGGTAAGGCTCACGGTGGTAGCTATCGTCTGATGATCAAGGTCGAGCAGAACGGCAAGGTTTTAACTGATCTGGTGGCCAATTCCAAAGTGGTTCACCCGAATGGAAAATCCGAATCGAAGATGCTGATGCGAATGGGCGATTGGTATATGGCATCTTATGATCTGGATCATCCAGGCAAACATCAGGTGATGGTGCTGTTCAAAACCGAGGGTGGAGAGAAACACTTTGTTGGCGTGGAATATGCCAGCGGGTCATAAGGAGAAAAGCATGCAAACCACACACAATGAACACACTGTCTGTCCGGTTTGTGGCATGGATGCCGCTGATTCGAATATCAGCACCGGGCATTTGGGCATGACATATTATTTTTGTACGGATCAGTGCCGGGAGAATTTTTTGGCCAGACCGGCTCTCTATATCGGTAAGAAACTGCCGAGGCATGAGGACAGGGCTATCATCAAACGTCGCAGGTTCAAGCTGGATCAGGCCATTGCAGGTATGCATCGAGAAGATTTGCTCACAGCACTGAATCAGCTGATGAGTGTTCGCAATGTCACCATTGAGGGAGACAGGCTCTCTATTGACTACAACCTGCTTGAAATCAATGCCGGACAGATCGAAGCGGCTTTGGTGAAGGCCGGTGCATCCATGGGCTCGGGCTGGGCAGAACGGCTCAAACGCGGCTGGGTGAATTACACGGAAGAAAACGAACTGGATAATCTGGTGGCAGGTGCAGCGCCCTGTTGCAACAAGCCTCCGGCAAAGGGGTAAGAGTATGAAAGAAAATTGGCAAGCTATTGACACGCAAAAGGGCTGTTGTTGTCATGATAGCCAGGCGGCCTTTTTTGATCGCGCAGTGGAACAACTGGGCTTGACAGTATCACAACAGGAATTATTGCTTCAGTCATTTCGTGAAGTGTCGGTACAAATACCGTTGAAGCTGCATCACGATGGAGAAGAGACTTTACACACGTTTACCGGTTACCGTGTGCAACACAACCATGCTCGTGGGCCATTCAAAGGAGGGCTGCGGTTCCACCCTGATGTGAATATCTCTGAGATTCGAGCTTTGGCACAATTGATGACGTGGAAAACTGCCCTTGTTGATATTCCATTTGGAGGTGCCAAAGGCGGAATTGCGGTTGATCCATCCAGGCTATTGGTAGACGAACTTGAAATATTAACACGGAGGTTTGTACAAAAGATGGCACCAGTGTTCGGGGTAGACAAAGACATCCCTGCGCCTGATATGAATACGAATCCTCAGGTCATGGCATGGATTTTTGATGAGTACAGTAAATTCAATGGTTATACCCCGGGAGTAGTGACAGGAAAGCCGATTGACCTGGGTGGATTGCAGGGGCGTTTGGAAGCAACCGGCAATGGCGTTGCTTTTGTGACCGCGCAGACATTTAATGATTTGAGCCTTCCGCTAAAAAATGCAGCAGTGATTATTCAGGGGTTTGGCAATGTTGGATCGTATGCGGCATTGCGCCTTCAGTCCATGGGTGCACGGGTTACAGGGATTTCAGATGTGGATGGTGCGCTGTTTAATGCAGATGGAATAGACATTGTCTCAGCCATTCAATTTGTCCAGAAAAATGGCAGTTTGAAGGGGTTTCCTCACGCAGAAAACATCTCGAATGAACAGTTGTTGACGCAACCCTGTGATGCTCTCATTCCTGCAGCGCTGGAAGGTACTATCAATTGCGAAAGTGAATCAGGCATAAACACTAAAATCATTATTGAAGCTGCGAATATGCCTGTAACACATATGGCGAATGATAAATTAAGGGCAAGAGGTATTACTATCGTTCCTGATATTTTGGCCAATGCAGGCGGTGTGATCGCTTCCTACTTTGAGTGGGTGCAAAATGTCCAACGTTTTGCATGGGATAGAGATACTGTGCAGCAACGGATGGAGGCATGTTTATCTCATGCCTATACTGATGTTCGTAAGCTTTCTGAAAAGAGCCAGGTGGATTTGCGTACTGCGGCCTATCAATTGGCGGTTATGCGGGTGTTGCGGTCAGTGGAATTGAGGGGTTTTTAGCATAAATTCGTAAAATCATATAGCTAGAAGATGGAGGTACAGGATGAGAGAAATATTTATGCAAGTGAAAGATATGAAATGTACAGGTTGTGAAGCCACGATACGTAAGCAACTGCTGAAATTGGATGGTATTTATGATGCACACGCCAGCTTTAAGACTGGAAAATTATACCTGAATGTAACGCCTGAGTTTCAACCACTGGATGCACTGACATCCATGGCTGAGGTTGGTTATACCCTTGAAGCAGATACAGAGGGATAAGGAGACATAATGCAATATAAGAAGGTTACAGCGATTGTTATTTGCGAAAAATTAAAAGAGGTGGAGCAGGCACTGATATCGATTGGTGTTCGCGGCGTAAGTATTACTCAGGTTCAAGGCTATGGTGAATACCATGACTTTTATAAAGAGGATATGATGAGTTGTCACGTCCGCTTTGAGATATTCTGCCTGGCCGTCAAAGTCGATACGATTGTCCATACGATCATGGATACTGCCCATAATGGTCAGCCTGAAGATGGCATTATTGCTGTTTTGCCGGTTGAGCAATTGTACCGTATTCGAACCAAATCTGAATATGATACAGATATTGTGGATTAAGGCCGCACCATGATGAACGTCAGTGACCTGGCCAGACTCGTTGGTGTGACACCGGATGCGGTGCGATATTATACGCGTATTGGTTTACTCCATCCTGTTCGTGATCCGAACAATGGCTATCGGCAGTTCTCATCGTCAGATATTGACCGACATCACGTTCGCCATGTCCAAGAGTGCGGGAAATCCTGCATCGGAGGATTATCGAAAACAGGCAACAGACCGCTGAAATGACTGCCTTGCAACTACGCATGGAGCAGGCGCAAAACAAATGGTCGAAGATTCCCGATGGAATACCGGATGGCGATTCGATATGTCGTCTGATTGAGTCGATTAATGCTTGACCTGTGTGTAGCACCTATCTTTTAGATTAACGACCAATAAGCATAGATGGAGGTTGACAATGAATGTTCATGGACTTGCAAAATTACCGGTAACGCTTTTATTTTTTACAGTTTTTCTCAGTACAATTTCTGCCGCTATCGCTGCTGATTCCAAATATCACCAGCGCGTGGATGATGTGGATTTCTATCTTGCTGTCATACCTGCCGAAATCACACAAGAGCCTTCAGAAACACTAAACAGATTTAAGAAACACGAAACCCGCTATCACATTATTGTTTCCCTCTTTGACTCCCCATCAGGCAGGCGTATTGCAGGTGCCAAGATACATGCAATCGTTAGTAGGCTTGCCGACATGCACGAGCGACATAAAAAACTCGAGCCCATGCTTATCATGGATGCCGCCAGTTATGGCAATTACTTTTTAATGTCCAAACCGGGTAAATACCGTTTGCGATTCAAGATGCAAACTCCGTTACGTAAATACGAGACAACAGCAGTATTTTTCTTCGACAGGCCAAAGGATTAGGCATGTCATCACGGTGTTATCCTGATATTTTCTAGATAAGGAGGTTTACATGGAAGGTTTAGGCACGCTGTTAGTTTATGCCCTGTTCTGCCGCCGAAGCTTATGTGCGTTGAAACCATTCATTATCACAATACCGCAGTAAAAGGAGAAAAGCATGCATATCAACATTATCAGAGCCAAGGCTAAAACCCTTGGTTTGAAAACCGGACGGATCAGTAAAATCGAACTGGTGCGTAGCATTCAGCGAGCTGAAGATAACTTTGATTGTTTCGCCACCGCTTTTAATGGCGTATGCGACCAGGAAGACTGTATGTGGCGAGAAGAGTGTTTCACCTTTGCCAAAAGCACCTGTGATTTTACACAGAGAAAGAGATCCAGTGGTTCGCCCCAGATCTAGCACTTCCCGACTGGCATGGATCAGACGGTATCCTTGGCTGTCTCATCCGGGCAGAGCGGGACACCGGCAGCGTACTCTGTCTGCTATTCAATGCTACCACCGAAAACGTAAACTTCAGTCTGCCCGAAAGGCCATCAGATCAGGGCTGGCAGGTGTTGTTGAATACGTCGCAATCTGTATCGGAAGGTGGCGTGTAACAACGGATGAATTCCACTTGTCGGCACGTGCAAGCGCGATCATTAACCGTGTTATGTTAATGGCGATAGCAAGAAAAATAGAAAAAGTGTATCCGTACAGGGTATTTCCCATGCTGTTGGAGTATGAAAATATTCGTTAAATGTTTGACAGGAGAAGCCATGAATAATATAGGAAAAATAGCAGATACGGGTCAGTCCATCTGGCTGGATTATATTGACCGCCACCTGATCCACAGTGGTGAATTGAATCAACTGATTAAGCGCGACGGCATTTGCGGCGTGACCTCCAATCCGGCGATATTCGAACAAGCTATTCGCACGGATAAAGAATATGCCAGTGTTCTTCAGCAGCTTGGTGATGTTACTCCTGCCATTGCTTTTGAACGTCTCGCGATTGCGGATATCCGTGCTGCGGCCGATGTGCTGCATCCGGTGTATGAGCATTCCGATTGGCGGGATGGTTATGTATCGCTGGAAGTATCGCCAAAACTGGCTCATGATTTTGAAGGCACGGTGAAGCAGGCCATGCGGCTGTGGCGCGAGGTGGGACGGGAAAACCTGATGATCAAGGTTCCTGCAACCGATGCCGGTATTCCAGCCATTCAGCGCTTGATCAGCGAAGGTGTGAACGTCAATGCTACGCTGCTGTTTTCGCAGGCTATGTATCAGCGTGTCGCCGAGGCGTTTATATCCGGGCTTGAACAGCGCTTGCTCAATGGCGGTTCTCCATCAAAAGTGGCGAGCGTCGCCAGCTTTTTTATCAGCCGTATCGATTCGGCAGTTGATACCATACTTGAAAAGCGTCTGAAAAAAACGACCGGTGATGGCGAGTGTGGTGCCCTGCGTAGCGTGCATGGCAAGGTGGCAATCGCCAATGCCAGACTTGCCTACCAGCATTACAAGACAGTCTTTTTCTCACCACGCTGGGAAGCACTGCATGAATGCGGGGCTCAAAGTCAGCGCCTGCTCTGGGCCAGTACCGGCACCAAAAACCCGGCCTATAGCGATACCCTGTATATCGAGGAACTGATTGGTCCGGATACGGTGAATACCGCGCCACCGGCAACACTGACTGCATTCAGAGAACACGGTCGCATCCGTGCCACTTTGGAAGCGGATATTACCGGCGCAACAATGGTTATGAATAGGCTCAATGCATTGGACATATCGCTGGATGACGTAACTGACAAACTGCTGGATGATGGCATCAGGCTGTTCGACGAGGCTTATGATAAAATACTTGACGCCATCGTCAGCCAACGACTCAAAAAAAAGAATTCTGGCTATGCATAAATCGAACTGGATGCCAGTTATATTGACACTGATTATGGTATGCCTTGTCTCCTACGCTTGGTTTATGGATGATAAACCAGATTGTAAATAAGTACAGTCGGCGGCGAGTGCGCATCCACACAGCGCCTTGGACGATGGGTGCTAGTGATGGCAATGGGTTTGACTGAGCAGCAATACAACATTCATACCCATATCTGTCCGGTATGCAGGATGGATGCTTCTGCGCATGCATAAACGCTCAAGGGAGATACATTTTGTTTACAAAGAAACCCTGGCGTTTCTTTCCAGAGCTGCCGAGTTTTAAAGATAATGAAACCGCCATGCATACCAAAAGAATTGGCACATATAGCCACCGGCTGTCCATGATTGTCGAACTGGAGAGCCAACATGCAGCGCGTATTCTGGAAACTGCACCCTTACATGACATTGGTAAAATAGGAGTACCCGAATCAATTTTATTGAAACCTGGAAAACTGAACAAAGATGAGCGAAGCATTATTGAGCAACATCCGGAAATGGGAGCGAAAATATTGGGAAAAACCTGCATTTCAATATGATGAAAATGGCATCGTTGATTGCTTTAACCCATCACGAAGGCTGGGATGGTACGGGTTACCCTTTTGGTATTCAGGGTGAAAATAGACTACAAGATAATAATTGCGAGGAGCTATCATGACGACTCATTCTACAGCACATTCAAGCCCCGTTCCGGGTTATCACCCTGTCACCCGGTGGCTACATGGCGGGCTGGTGCTGGGGGTGGTTTTTCAGCTGGTTTGTGCATCGTTGATGGCGCATCCTGACCATGATGAGGCAGAGCATGGCGGGGCTGCAATGGCCTATGCTGAAACAACAGCAGCACATCATGCGGAGCATGTGGGCTCAGTTGGCATTGCTGCAACAGCGCACGCCGTGCCGGTAACTGCCGAAGTAAGCCAACCCATGCAACCGAAAGATGCTATGGGGCAATGGTTGATGGCTGCTCATCGAACTGGCGGCATACTCGTTGCGTTGATTGTGCTGGCGAATTTATTGTGGGCTGTCATGCCAAGAGGCAAGCCGCGCAAGCGCCAGCTTGCGGTATTGGTTTCAGCAAGCCACTGGTCTGAAGCCATCGCGATTGGCAGGCGGCTGCCTCAGATGCTGGCTGGAAAGCACCCGTTACCTGAGCCGGGCAATTCATTATCGTTAATTGTGGAAATGTTCGGCCTGTTAACGATGACTGCGATGGCGATCAGCGGTTCTATTATCTGGAATATGTGGGCAGGGCCGGGCAGCAAGGTGTCCGGGCTGGCCGAGTTCTGGATGGATATCCATGCCGGTATCGCTGTGTTGCTGTTTGTATATCTGGCAGGGCATGTCTCTATGGCGCTGATGCATGCCCGTGCTGGCGATTCGGTGTTTGTCCGGATTTTACCATGGGCATGAGGAAACCATGTAAAAACAGGGAATGATAATGAATAATATGTTCCATCTTATTGGCGATGAAGAAGTGCTGTGTGACCGTGTTGAGGCCATCATCACTGATGCTGGATATACTGTTCGTTGTTTTGATTTTGCTGAGATATACCTTCATTACCTTCATTCGTCTGCGTTTGAAAACCCGGTTGCTGTGTTGAGCGATGTAAATATGCCGGGGATGTCCGGTTACGAATTGGCGATTGAAATCCGCAAAACGCATCCCTTGCTGAAAATAGCGCTTATTACCGGATATGCAGATGACGAACATCACCAGTTTGCTGCCAGTCAGCTTTGTTACACGGTGACCAAGCCGTTTGCACCCAAAAAATTGGTCTCGCTGCTGGCTGCACTGACCGCTTGTGAAAATGCGCATAAATCAGAAAACAAAGGTGAGTATTTTCACCGTTGTGAGTTTGGTATTGAGCACGATTGCCCGTTTTATCACGCGAATGAACTGAATTGATATTTTATCCGATATAGGTGAGCATCGAACTTACGGTTCTGAAGTCGGCGTTTCTCAGAATCGGTGAAGATATAAGCGCCAAAAAAGGAGGTTGATATGATGAAAACAAGCATAACTATTCTGTTTATGGGGTGCATCTTGATGGCAGCGCCGGTCGTGTATAGTGGTGAACACAGATCCATGTCCGACGTTCAGCACAGAAAGCATATGGGAGGCTTGCATCACCCCGAACATAGTGAGGATGCGAGTATGCAAGGTGTTGATGAGAAAACTTCAACCATGTCCGATGCTCAGCACAGAAAGCATATGGGAGGCTTGCATCACCCGGATAACGCTGATGCTGCAGAACACGACGATGAAAAAGATGGTGTAGGCATGTCCGATGTCCAGCACAGAAAGCACATGGGTGGCTTGCACCACCCAAAATCTGAATAATGGTCCTGAAGGAAAATAGAGAGGCCCCGGTTTTAGACCGAGGCCAACTCTGTTTCGCTACATAGGCATTGCTGACCTTCAGAGATCGACTTGATTTTGAACAAAAGTCAGTAAATAAAAAGATCAGGGAGATTGGCAATGAATATTGATCCTGTCTGCGGCATGACTGTCAAACCGGAGAGCGAGCATGCGCGCTCATTCCGTGGGGTGGATTATCGCTTTTGCAGCGAACACTGTCTGGAAAAATTCAACGATAGTCCGGATGATTATCTGGGGAATAATTGTACGCATGATCCGGTTTGCGGCATGAAGGTCAGCCGTAACTCCGCCAATCATGTGCAGCACGGCGGGCATGATTACTATTTCTGCTCGCAACACTGTATCAGAAAATTCAACGATAGTCCGGCGGACTTTGAGGGTAAGGATCAGACCTGCGAGCATGAGCATAGTGCCAGACCTGCCTCACCGGTCGATGTTGATGCCATGTATTTTTGCCCGATGTGCACCGGTCAGGATCAGCAGGGGCCTGGCACATGTAAAGTCTGCGGTATGGCACTGGAACCGGTAGCAGCACCTGCACGGAAAGCAAAAACCGAATATGTCTGCCCGATGCATCCGGAAGTGGTCAGTGATGAACCGGGGGCTTGCCCGAAATGCGGTATGGCGCTGGAAGCGCGTACGGTCACCCTGGATGAGGGAAATCCTGAACTCGATGATATGAGCCGTCGCCTGAAAGTCAGTACGATACTGGCAATACCCGTATTTGTTTTGGCTATGGTGGCCGATTTGGTGCCGTCGTGGCTGCCATCGGTTTTGACCATAAGCATGGTGCAATGGATTGAGTTTGTGTTGGCTACGCCGGTGATTTTATGGGGCGGCTGGCCTTTCTTCGAACGCTTCTGGCTGTCGGTCAAAACCTGGAATTTGAATATGTTTACGCTGGTGGGCTTAGGTGTTGGCGTGGCCTGGATTTACAGCGTGGTGGCGCTGCTGTTGCCCGAAGTTTTTCCTCCGATCATGCAGATGGATGGTGGGCTGGTAGACGTCTATTTCGAAGCCGGTGCGGTGATTACGACGTTGGTTCTGCTAGGGCAGGTACTGGAACTGCGCGCCCGCTCGCGTACCAATGAAGCGATTAAACTGTTATTGGGCATGGCACCAAAAACTGCACGCCGTGTGTCCGACGATGGTAGCGAGCGTGACGTGCCGCTGGAAGATGTGAAGGCCGGTGATGTGTTGCGTATCCGCCCCGGTGAAAAGGTGCCGGTCGATGGCACGGTAACTGAAGGTGATAGCAATGTGGATGAATCGATGGTCACCGGCGAACCTGTGCCGGTTGAGAAGATGGCTGGAGAAAAACTAATTGGTGCAACCGTGAATGGCAATGGCTCGCTGCTGATGCGGGCCGAAAAAGTCGGTGCCGATACACTGCTGTCGCAAATCGTCAATATGGTGTCAGAGGCGCAGCGTTCACGTGCGCCAATTCAGAAAATGGCCGATACTGTGGCTGGCTATTTTGTGCCTGCGGTGGTTGGTGTTGCTCTGCTTGCGTTTGCCGTCTGGATGTTGTTTGGGCCGGAGCCGCGTTTGGCGCATGCCATTGTCAATGCGGTGGCCGTATTGATTATCGCCTGCCCCTGCGCCTTGGGACTGGCCACGCCAATTTCGATTATGGTCGGAACCGGTCGAGGTGCGACTGCCGGGGTGCTGATCAAGAATGCTGAAGTGCTGGAGATCATGGAAAAGGTGGATACCGTCGTGGTCGACAAGACCGGTACGCTGACAGAAGGAAAACCGAGCCTGAGCATGGTTTGGGCTGTGGCTACCATGCATGAAGATCAGGTGTTGAGCATGGCGGCCAGTCTGGAACGAGCCAGTGAACATCCACTGGCTGAAGCCATTGTTTCAGGTGCAAGTACCAAAGGCTTGGAACTCGAAACTGTTGATGGATTCACCGCCATTACTGGCAAAGGCGTCAGTGCCAATATCGGTGGCAAGGCCGTATTGCTGGGTAATCTTCATTTGATGCAGGATCATGCGATTGATGCGGATAATGAAACGATCTTCGTTGAAGAGCATCAGCG
>Ga0256829_1001019_pt1 | contig 24260 bp, 19 predicted proteins | sample 131447metaG_FD_185979 | JGI IMG/M metagenome (GOLD analysis project Ga0256829, IMG submission 185979) | Hydrothermal vent microbial communities from Lau Basin, Pacific Ocean - 131-447 | ecosystem: Environmental > Aquatic > Marine > Hydrothermal vents | place: Pacific Ocean: Lau Basin | collected...
TTGGCATTTTAGAGATATAGCCATAACCAATCATCTTTTTAAGATAATCTTTATTTGCCATCAATCTATCCCAGTTGAGCCACTCTTTTACATATTTATGATCTACTATAGCTGAACCATCTTTTTTATTTTCATTTAAAATACGGTTTGCTAAATATAGATAAAGTGCCGCTTCAGTTCCTGGCCAAGTTGGTATCCAAAGGTCAGCCATACCAGCAGAGTTACTCATACGAGGGTCAATAACGACCATCTTAGCACCACGCTTTCTAGCATCAGCAATATATCCTGCTGATTGCTGGAAGTAGTGACCTGCATCAGCAGCATGAGATGATTGTAAGAAAATCAAGTCTGCATTTGCCCAGTCTGGTGAGTTTCTATCATCATTTGCCCATTGGATTGTACCTTCACGAGCACCTGCAGAACAGATGTTCGTATGTGAGTTATATCCATCAATACCTAATGATTGAGGTACACGAGGACCAAAACCATTTTCATTTGGACGACCTACATGGTACATGATTTGTTTTTTAGAAACTTCATCACCTTTTGCAAGTGTATCGTGCATCTTCTTACCGATAACAGTCATTGCTTCGTCCCAAGTTACACGAACCCATTTACCTTCACCACGCTTAGAACCTGGAGCTCTTTTGATTGGGAAAGGGATACGATCTGGATCGTACATTTGAGAAGTTACAGCATAACCTTTTGCACAGTTACGACCACGAGAACCTGTATGAAGTGGATTACCCATGTATTTTCGTACAGTCAGCACTCCCTTCTCAAACTCATTCTTATTTACCCATGCAGTAAGACCACAACCAGCTTCACAGTTTGAACAAACTGTTGGAACGATTGTGTAATCATTTACTTGGATACCATCTGGATTTTCAGCACTTCTAACACCGTGGCGTTCAATACCACCACGCTTCCAGTCTGTTCCATCTAACTCTTTAAAACTATCCCACTCTTTTACATCAGGGTAAAAAGAGAGAGTGTCAGGTGTGTTTGTAAATTTTGAGCTTGTTACAGACTCAGCTACTGCATCAGTTGCAAACACACCCTTAGCAATAGCAACGCCAGCAACACTAAACGCAGCACCTTTTAAAAATGTTCTTCTACTTTCTAAATACATTTATACTTTCTCCTTAACTTAACGGTAATAATTGTGGGATAACTAACCAAACATGCTTAACTATCCATAGACCTGCAATCGCTAAAATAGCTGCAAGGCTTAAAATACTGCTAGAGTTACTTACTCTACTCAGTCCAACAAAAATCATTGGTAAGATATAAGCTACCCATTGTCCAATCCAGAACATAGTTGCATATTCACCACCATCTTTTACATAAGCTAATATTGCCGCAGTCTCTTCAGATTTCATTCCACCAAAGATGTACTCTGACATATAGATAATAAATGCCATCAATGCACTTAGACCTAAGATAGCACCAAAAAATTGTTTTGTTTCATCACTTAATTTAGAACCACCTAGTAAAATAATTGCTGCTGAACCTGTTAAAGTTGCTGCTAAAATCATCTGTGCTGATTCTGTTGGCATTTGCCATAATTCTCTTGCTGTTGATTCTGCCATAATTCCTGCAGTGTACAATGTAACTGGAATAGCTAAAAGGGTATTCCAAAAAAGTAATTTATCAAACAGACCTGTTGTGTCCTTTGTTAATAAGCAATTTTCTTTTCTAATCATCGCGGCAATCATAATAAACTCAATACCAACAAAGATTGACGCCATCCATGCACCAACTGTAATAGCTGAAGTCCAATGAGGATAGAAAAAGATATGCCACATTCTAAATGGTTGATGTAAATCAGCCAAAGTGAAAAGAAGGAATATAATCATAAAAACAAATGAAACGATAGTTACAGATGTTCTTAAACCATCCATTTCTTTTGCATTTTTTCTAAGTAATAAAAAAAGCATAAAAACAAGACCTGTACCTATACTTTTCGCCCACATGTTCATTGTAACAAACCAGCCCCAAAATATGTCTGGTAATGGTATATCTAAAGTTACTACAGCATTAGTCGCTGCTAAAGTATCATGTATCATTCGTGGTGCCCTCCTAGTGGAAGTTTTGTAATTTTATCAAATAAGTTAAAGCCCTCTATTCTTTGTGATGCAAGTGGGTTAAGATTTACTTGACTTGCTCCAACATAGAAGTGATGAGGGTTAGTTCCTTTCTCTGGCTTACGCACTTGAACATCTCTGTTGCCCTGAATATATTTAGAAATATTTGATGAAGCATCATCTAAATCACCAAAGATATTTGCCTCAACTGGACAAGCAACAACACAAGCTGGCATCATAGATGATGCGACACGGTGTGCACAGTAAGTACACTTATCAGCAGTTTGCGTTTCAGGGTCGATATAAATCGCTCCATAAGGACATGCCATAACACAACCCGCACAACCGATACATCTCTCTTTATCAATATTTACAATACCATTATCAATATAATGAAGAGCAGATACTGGACAAATTCTCTCACATGGAGCATTTTCACAGTGATTACATCTCAAAGGTGTAAAAGTTCTCTTCGTTTCTGGGAATGTTCCCACATCTACATACTTAACTCGTAATCTCCATGTACTAAGTGGAACTTCATTTTCCACTTTACATGCGATCTCACAACCTTTACAGCCCATACATAGGTGTAAATCAACTAGGAAACCTAATTGCATATATTCTCCTTTGGTCATAAATAACTTATTTAAGATTTATAACTACTATTTATTTAGATTAAAAGAAGTCCTTATACTTGGGTACAGGGGCTTTTTTTACTGTTTTCATAATATCTAATATAAGTTGAAATTGAGATAAAATTTATTATTTTACCGTTAAAAAATTATTAATGTGTAGATAGGTATATTAAAACTAATAATAATTAAATGCTTAATGCACTTTTAGCTAGTTTTGCCCATGCTGATGTTTTATCTGCTTTTATAGAATCTTCATACGCTTTTTTAGCATCATCATCCCTCCATAGTTTAGAATAAATTGAACCTAAAAGATACTTTTGTCGTGATTCTTGATTTTTATCTAATTTTACACTGTTTAATGATGAGATTACATCCAAAGCTTTAGCAAATTGTTCTTGATTTATATAGGCTTGATAGAGTGTAAATTCTAACATTGGACTTTGTGCATGTGAGTCTGAATCTTCTTGTATTTTATAAGCTATTTGCCCATATTTTATCACTATATTGTCATCTTTTCTTGTCTGTCCAATTGAAACCACAGCCATATATCTATCTATGTCCATATAATTAACACCAAAGGTATTTTCTACATCTTGAATTGCATTGATTGCATTATCGGATTGTTCCAATCTTTGATATGTATCAAATATATATCTAAATACACCTTTGTACGGAGATGTTTTAATATTGTCTATAAGCGAAATAAGATCTTTTGAAGCATCTATAACATCACTATAATTTCCTGTTTCAAAGTCTATTTTAATATATCTATATAGCCATTTCTTTCTCTCTTCAAGTTTTTTTGATTTGAAATGTTTGTTTGCAACAGACTTAGCAAGTTCAAAGTCTCCACCTTTCATAGCACACTTATAAATCCCGTCATCCCATTTATCAGAAAGTGTTACATTATAATCATTTGATATAGTGAGAACCTTATGGCATTTCTTATTTTTAAGAGACTTTTTCATGGAACCAATAGCAGAATTTGTTATAATATTTTGAATATCATTATATTTATCTTTATCAAGACCCAACAATTCATCTTTTAAATCTAATACTTGATTATACTCACCATTTTTTAGCAAAAACTTTGCTTTTTCATAGATTGCACGGTTACCTATACTATCATTTGCATAATCTTCTATTAGCTTATCATATTGAGCTAATTGAGCTGTTGTATTTAGCTCCTTAGTATCAAAAAATAGAGCATCTTTTGCAGTTTGCACTTCCTGAATATAATCACCATCAGGAAAGGCTTTTATATAAGCATTTATGGCTTTTAGTGCTTCTTGTTTTTTGTCAGTTTTTGATAACCATAAAGCTTTATCTTTTAGCAATACTTCATAATCATCACTACTCCTAGTTAATGCTACTGCCAAAGAGTCTGCAATAGCTGCGGCAGGTATAAAGTAACTAGCATCAGCAAATTTCTCCATCATATCCATTGAGCTTCTTAAATCATTTGCAAAAAATGAAGGTTTTGCCTTTGCTATTTTCATGATATATTTTGAAGCTTTTTTATATGAATAGCCTATGTGAATATGTGCTAAATGATAAGCTGCAGTTGCAGCAAGGTCTAAGTTAGTTGTTTCGTCTAAGGCTTTTGTATAAAAACTTATTGCTGGTTTTTTTCCTCCAGATTCTTCTAGCATTTCACCTTTATAGATATATCCCCACAGTGTATATATCGACTTTGGATGTTCACTAAATAGTCTATCAAAAAAGTAATCAGCATCTGTATTTGAGCCAAGTTTTGAGTAGGCATTTGCCACTATGGAGAGTACCTCTGCTATGTTTTCATCAGATGAATACTCTCTTAGATATATTTTTGAACTGCTTATTACACTTCCACTCTCTTTTAATTTTGAATAAACTTTTATCTTGTAAAAAAGAAGTTCAGCTTTGAAAAGTGTATCAGGGTACGAATTTAGCACATCATCGATCAAGTCTAAAATCACATCATATCTTTTTTCTTTAAAATATTTTTTAATTTTTAAGTAGTCAGTAACATCATCTATTTTTTTGATATGAACAGGATTACCTTTTATGTCCAATCCACCTACAAATGGTAACTTGTTTTTATCCATATAAAATGGAAAATTAATTCCTATATTGTTTTTATCTTTGTTGTTGATTAATGGTATTTCATCTGTATATCCAACTACCATCCAAGATTTTGAAAGTTTTACGCTTGCTTGATAAACAGTGTTGTCAATAGATAGGTTAAAGATAGAAGAAAGTAGTTTAATCTTTTTAAATGGTTTAACTATCAAAAAGAAAGTATCATCTTTTACAATACTTTCAATACTGAAAAAGTCATTTTTAAGTTTTTTGATTTTTTGATTTGGTCGTTTGTTATATGCACATATAATTTGTGTAACTTCATGAAAGTCATTTTTAGTCTCTTGACATAAAAACTGTTTTGAATCTTTAAGATGAAGTATAGAAAAGCGTTGGTGATTTTCTCTAGCACTATTTATAGATATTTCTAGTGCCTGAAGCAAGGTAGATATGCTTAAGAACATTAGGAGGGAAAGTGTCCATTTTAACAAATTCTTTTCTCCTAATTTAATTTAACTATAATGAGATTTGCTTATTATAGTGACTAATATTAGTAGCCACTGTTGTAAACAAAAGTCGTAATAAACTCAAGTAATGGGTTTATAGCTATAAAAGCAAAAATAGTTCCTACAGTTGCAATACCAATAACTGTTTTAAGGCTAAGAGTAGCATTAGAAGAGTAAATAGTAGGACTCATGCCTTTAACAGGCTCTTTCATAAGCATATATACAATTAATTTTAAGTAATAATAACCAGCTATAGCAGAGTTAAGAGCCATAATAAGTGCTAGAACTGTATATCCTGCAGAAATAGCAGAGCTTATCATATAAAGTTTACCCCAAAATAGTGCAAATGGTGGAACACCTGCAAGAGATAACATAAATATAGACATAATTACAGCAGCTACAGGAGCAGTATTAATCATCCCTGCAAACTTATTATAACTGTGGTCGCTATCTTGATGGTCTGGTAAAGATTTTTGACGACTTATCCATAACATAGAAAATGATCCTAAGTTAGTAAAACTAAAGAGTATCCAGTAAAGGAAAAGTGCTGAATTTGACTGTGTTGTACCAATCATAACAGCTGCCATCACAAAACCAGCATGAGAAATCGAACTATAGGCAAGCATTCTTTTTACATCTGTTTGAACAAGAGCCCACATATTTGCAGCAGTCATAGTCAATACAACTATAGCATAAAGCACATACTCTAACCAAACTACATGACTATGTATCAAAAACTCAAAAAGTCTCATGGTAACTATAAAACCTGCAATCTTTGGCACTATTGACATATATCCAGCCATCGCAGCACTTGCACCTTCATAAACATCTGGTGTCCATGTATGAAAAGGTATCAAAGAGACTTTAAAACCAAGAGAAGCTAGTAAGAATACTGTTCCAACAAGAACATAACCTATATCAGCATAATCATTTGCTGCTAAAACTGTTGCTATTTGGTTTATCTCAACAGAGCCAGTCAGAGCATAAAATACCATTGAACCAAAACTATAAAAACCTGCGGCTAAAGCACCCATTGTAAAGTATTTAATAGCTGCTTCAAATGATTTATCACGGTTATGCATAGCTATAATAGTGTATAGTGCCAAAGATGCTGTCTCTAGTCCTACAAAAATAAGAATCAAGTTATCAGTCGCAACCATAAACTGAAATCCACTTATCATAAATAAAAATAGTGCAAAAAATTCAGGATATGAAAACTCATGGAAACGCTTTGAAGTTAGTGCTAATGGAATAAATAGTAGCGATGCACCAACGATTATAAATTGTGAAAGAATAGCTAAACCATCTATGAGCATAACATCAAATACACCCATCATAGTTCCCGCTGTACTAAAAACTGAAGAAGAGTTAAACAATGCACCCAAATCTAAAATAATAAAAAGCATACTTAAAACTACATACATAGTCTTATCAAGTCCACCTTTTAATGTGTCAATTACTAAAATTAACAATGCACCTACTATAGGAATTAACATCGGTGATAAAGTCACTAAGTTTAATGACTCTAAAGAAACATTTACTGGCTCCATTAGTGTGCCTCCTCTATTGAACTTGTTGGAATTGTTAGCTCTTTTAAAGGGCTAGGAATTCTTGATTTTGCTTCTGGTGTCTGTGCTTTATCATGCATTAGTTGCACTATTGACTCAACACTATTGTTGATAGGTTCTAAAACTGGTTTAGGATATATACCTAACCAAATAGCAATAATTGTTAATGGTATAAGAGCAAAAAGTTCTCTTTTGTTTATATCTGGAAGATTTCTATTGGCTTCATTTGTAATCTCGCCATAAAATAGTTTCTTAAATGATGAAAGCATATAGATTGCACCTACGATGATACCAACACCAGCTAAAAGTGTTAAAATCTGAGACTGTTTAAAGAAACCAAGAAGACTTAAAAACTCACCAACGAAGTTTATAGTTAGTGGCATACCAACTGAAGCCATCATCATAATACCAAAGATAGTTGCATATCTTGGCATAGAGTGAGCTAAACCACCAAATTCACTCATTGTCTTAGTGTGTCGTCTATCATAAATAACACCAACAAGGAAGAATAAAGCACCAGCAACTACTCCATGACCTAACATTAAAAAGACAGAACCTGAGATACCTTCTACATTTAGTGCAAATGTTCCAAGAATAATAATACCCATATGTGAAACTGAACTGTAAGCAATCACCTGTTTAATATCTTTTTGTGCATATGCCACCATTGCAGTATAGATAACCATAATAATAGCTAGAACTGCTATTGGGTACATGAAAAACACTGAGGCATCTGGAAATAGTGGAAGTGAAAAACGGATAAATGCGTATGTACCCATTTTTAGAAGTATTGCCGCTAGTATCACAGAACCTATAGTTGGTGCTTGACCGTGTGCATATGGTAACCATGTATGAAATGGAAACATCGGAACTTTGATAGCAAAACCAATAAAGAATGCTGCAAATAACCATAGTTGGAAATTTTCAGGCAGTATTAGTCTATACCAATCTAGTATCGCAAAACTCCACTGACCTGTTGCTTGGTTGTAAAAGTACGCCATAAAAAGCATACCAACTAACATAACAAGAGAACCTGTAAAAGTATATAAAAAGAACTTTATAGAAGCATAAATACGCTTTGGTCCACCCCATGCACCGATGATATAAAGCATAGGAACAAGAGAGAGTTCCCAAAAAACATAAAATACAATAGCATCTAAGGCTGCAAATACACCAGACATAGTCATTTGAAGTATTAGAAGTGTAATAATCATGTTTTTAATATTTTTGATTTCACCTAAAGAAGCGATACCTATTAAAGTTACAAAAGTTGAAAGTATAATAATAAATATAGAGATACCATCAACACCTAAAGTATAATTAATCCCAAATGATGGAATTAAAGGAATACTTTCCATAAACTGCATACCAGATGTAACACCATCAAATGCAAACCACAGCCATAAAGCGATTGCAAATTCTATAGCAGATACTGCAACACCATAAGCACGAATACTATCTTTGTTTATAATAAATCCAAAGAGTGCTGCCACCAATGGAAAAAATATTAAAATTGATAAAATATGATCAACCATATACTAAACTCCTAAACCTGATAAAATCGCTGAGATTTGATCAGAATATCTAGCTGCTAGTCCAAAGACTACAGCTAATGATAACAGCCCTAACACACCTGCTACCATCCATTTTAACATCGTAGATAAATTACCACTTTGCATTGTTCTAGTTCTATCACCAGTATTATAAATAATACCTGCAATTCCATCTACTGAAGCATCTACAATTTTCACATCAACATGTGTCCATAAGATTTCAGACATCTCCCTATATGGAGTTACTAAATATTTTTCATATGCATATGGAATATAATATTGGTTTATAAGTAGTTTATATATAAAACTATTTTCCATGGTAGATGTTCCATCTGGAACTGTAACTTTTGAATTTGCATATTTTTTATATGCATATAAAATTGCTAGACCTACAAACATCTGTGTTCCAATCAACATAATTATTGCAGTTCCATGTGCAATATGATATTCATGTGCATTTAGTGCCTCTTCAACCATATCAAAGAAAGGTGTTTGAAGCATACCAGCTCCAACAGCAATAAGAAGCAATGGACTCATAGCCCATAACATAAATTTATATGCTTCATGTGGATGAATTCCAAAAAGCTTATAACGCTCTTCACCATGAAAAATAAGAGCAACAAGTCTAAAAGAATAAAATGCTGTCAAACCTGCAGTAAAAAGTAAAACACCATAAATCACCATATGGTTTCCTGAATATGCAGCTTCAAGGATTGTATCCTTAGAAAAGAAACCTGCAAATGGAATAATACCAGCCAATGCAAGAGAACCAACAACCATCATAATCCATGTCCACTTCATCACTTTTTTGAGTCCACCCATTTTAAATGGATCAAGTTCATCATGCATCGAGTGCATAACATTACCTGCACCTAAAAATAATAATGCTTTAAAACCAGCATGTGCCATTAGGTGAAATAGTGCTACCCAATAAGCACCAAGACCAGCCGCAGCAAACATATAACCAAGCTGTGAAAGTGTAGAGTAAGCGATAACTCTTTTCATATCACGATTTACAAGTGCCATTGATGCTGCAAAAATTGCAACAAAAGTACCAAGACTAGCTATAAATAATCCTACATGAGGAATAAGAGTATAAAGTTCATTTGAGCGAATAACTAAGTAAACACCTGCTGTAACCATTGTAGCAGCGTGGATAAGAGCCGATACTGGAGTAGGACCTTCCATCGCATCTGCTAACCAAGTATGCAGTGGAAACTGAGCTGATTTACCCATCGCACCGATAAATAAAAATATACCTATCCAAGATAGAGTTGGAGTGTCAAGTGTAGCAAATGCCTCAAATGCACCATCATATTGAAGTGTACCAGTATTCCAATAAACTAAAAAGATACCAACGAGCATACCAAGGTCAGCGATACGGTTCATGATAAACGCTTCATTAGCTGCCCAAGTAGCACTCTCTTTATGAAACCAGAACCCAATCAGACCCCAAGAGCAGAGACCAACACCTTCCCAGCCAATAAAAAGACCCGCATAGTTATCACTCATAACAAGTATCATCATAGAGAAAACAAAAGCAGATAACCAAGCAAAAAATCTATTAAATCCCTTGTCGTGATCCATATATCCTATCGCATACACATGAACAACTGTAGAAACAAGAGTTACTACCATCATCATAGTTACAGATATCTGATCAACTACAAAACCAAAAGGTATGTAAAGGTCGCCAGTTGCCATCCATGTCATCATCTCTACATGAATTGGCTCACCACCATTTAAAATATGATTAAGCAATATGCTACTACTCACAAAAGATGTAAATATAAGTAAAGAACCTATGATACCTGTAAACAACTTCTTAGGAGTTGCAGTAAAGAGTGCAGAAAACAGAGAACCAACAAGAGGTGCAAAGAGTGCTATATATAAATATTTTTCCATTTCCTCTATCCTTTCATCGTTGATAAATTATCTAAGTCAATATTACCATGTCGTTTATACCAAACAATCAAAAGACCTAAACCAACAGCAACTTCTGATGCAGCGATTGCAATTACAAAAAATGCAAACATCTGACCAGTTAAGTCACCATAATAGTGTGAAATCGCTGCAAAAGCAATATTAACAGAGTTAAGTAATATCTCTGTTGCGAAAAACAGTAAAAGAATATTTTTTCTACGCATAACACCCACTAAACCAATAGCAAATAAAATTGTAGATAAAACCAAATAATGATTTAAACCTATTTCCATCATGTATTCACCTTATTGATTGTTTCATTTTTCATCTCAGCTATCTCTTGTGCATTCATTAGAGTTAAAGAAGCATCCATTTTCTTACCAGCTAAAACGATACCTGATACCATAGCTACTAAAAGCATAACAGCTGCAAGTTCAAAAGGTATAAGATACTTTGTAAAAAGTACCATACCTACCTCTTGTGTATTACCAGCACCTGCAACACTTGGATAAAATGCTGTCATATTTGTAGATATCATAGGTGCTGAAAATATCAACACAACTAAAATAGCTGCAACAGCACTCATGCCTACTACGATAAACTTATTACCTTGTTTTTCTTTAACACTTCTTGTCGTGTCAAAGAACATCATACCAAAGGCATAAAGAGCCATAACTGCACCAGTATAAACGATAATCTGTATCGCACCTAAAAAATCAGCACCTAAGATAAAGAAAAATGCTGATATAAAAATCATTCCTGCGGCTAATGCACTAAGTGCATATAACGCTTGAGATGTTGTTACTACTATAAAAAACATCGCAATGGTTAAAAATGCAAACAGGTAAAACGCTATTGCTTCAAACATACTTCTATCTCCTTAATATGCTAGAGGTGTTTTCTTAACACGCTCATCTTCATGTGGTGTGATTGAACCAAAACCTTCAAACTCTAACTGAGTTCCAGCTTTCATCTTATCAATCGGCGTCAGCATATCTTCATACATTAAAAATGATGCACGCTGCTCAGAACCAACTTCATACTCACCACCATGAGTAATAGCAAGTTCTGGACAAACTTCTGCACAATATCCACAGAAGATACAACGACCAAGGTTTATCGTATAAGATGAAACTTCTTTACGAGAGTTTTCATCTATCTTAGTGTCCATACGAATACAATCAGAAATACAAATCTTTTCACAAAGACCACAACCGATACATCTCTCAGTATCTGACTCCCAAAGTCTTTTCATCTCATGCATTGCACGATAACGAGGACCTATTGGCATCTTCTCTTGAGGATATTGAATCGTATGAATATCAAACTTCAACATCTCTCTCATTACAACCCAAAGACCAACAAAAAGCTCACCTCTAAAAGTTCTCTTTACAACTCGTTTGAATTTACCCCAACCATCGGTAGGATAATCTTCAATATCAACCATAAAGTAGCCATCATCGGCTACATTTCTATTATTAAATGCTTCCATTTTCATTCATATCCCCTTAATACATCATAACTAAACCAGTGATTACAACATTAATCACTGCAAGTGGCATAAGAACTTTCCAACATAACCACATAAGTTGATCTGGTCTAACATCTGGCCATGCAGCTCTTGTCCATAAAAAGAAGAAGAAGAAAAATGCCATCTTACCAAGTAAACCTAATGCACCTAAAACGCTACCATCACCAAAACCACCTAAGAATATAAGAGGGATTACAAATGAGATAAAGAACATATTTGCATACTCACCGATAAAGAAAAGTCCCCATCTCATACCTGAATACTCAGTACCAAAACCATCAATAATTTCATGGTCATTTGCAATAAGGTGAAATGGTGTACGACCAGTCTCAGCAAATGCAGATATCCAAAAAAGAATAAAGGCTAATGGTTGAGACCAGACTATCCAATGTCCTATTCCACCAACTTGATAGTTGTTAAAATCAACTAAAGACAATGAACCAACCATCATGATAGGAGCTAATACTGATAAACCTGATACTACTTCATAAGAGATAAATACTGCAGCAGCCCGTGCAGCTGAAAGTAAAGAGAACTTATTGGCTGACGCCATACCACCTAGCATAGGACCAAAAAGCCCTACAGCCATAACACCTAATACATACAATATACCGATATTTACATCTGCGACTATTGGATGCACTGTGTATCCAAAAACCGTAAACTGAGGTAAAAATGGTATAGCTGCTGCTGCCATAAATGCAGTTGCTGCTGTAATAACAGGTGCAATCTTAAAGATAGGAGCTACAACATTTGTAGGAATTATATCTTCTTTAGTAAATAGTTTAATACCATCTGATGCAACTTGAAGAAGTCCAAAAGGACCAACATGCATGGGTCCAAGACGACGCTGCATAAATGCAAGTATCTTCCTTTCAAAATATGTACCAATACCTGCTAAAGCAGAAAATATAAGTAAAATTACAACGACTTTTATAACTGTTTCTATTAAATATGCTGTATCCATATATTACACCTTTTGTATCGAAGCTGAGTTAAAGCGATAACCACTAAACAATGCCTCTGAGTTTAATTTAAGATCAAATGATGGAACAAGTGCTATATTTCCAGTGATTTTATTATCACTAACTATAGTAGTTACAACTTCCCCATTTTCAGTTTTAACACGCACGCTATCTCCTTCATTTAAGTCTGAATCTGCCAAATTAACTTCACTCATATATAAACCACTTACTTCGTCTAAGTTTGTAGCTTTATTTGTAAATCTACTAAATTGTCTTACAGGATTCGCAGCATAAACTAGCTCACCCTCTAAACAAAGAGATTCGTCTGCTTTTTCAACACTTTCATCAGAAGATATTTCTATAGCACTATTTTGCAGTTCATATCCTCTTACTTCTTCACCTGCATTTGTATAATAGTTTGGTAAAGAATCAAAATCTTGACTAAAGAAACCATGACTTGTTGGTAACTCTTTAGTGTATTCTACAGTAAGCTCTGCTTTTAAGCCAAGTTCATTAGCAATATCATTAAGCGTATATCCACCATATCCTATTGCTGCATTTGTTGGGTTTACACGCTTATTAATACTTGTAAGAGTTCCCTCTTGCTGATTTATTGCAGGCATATCCAAATCTCCATCGCCTAAAGCAGATAGAGTGAAATCACCTTTTGTGTTGTAACCAATACTATATGAACCAACTTCATCAGACAGTTCATTGATAAGTGCTACACCTAAACTATTTGTAAGTGTCGGAATCATTACAAGCTCAAATTTACTATATTTTTCAACAAGAGCAACTAAACGAGCTAGGTTTTTAGAGTTTGGATGTGTATATAAATCTGCTCCAACCATTAATGAGAAACTATCTTTTTTCTTTAAGAATTTTTCTAAAGTAGCATCAAAATCTTCTGACATTCCAAGAAGAGAAGCAAGTCTGTTATCATCAACTTCAACTTCTTTAGAAACTTTTTTAGGAACCATCTTAGATTTTTCTACTTCAACCTCTTCCTCTTCACCAGTTTCCTCATTTACTTTTTTCTCTTTAACTATTTCAACAACTTTTTCTTTAATCGTCTCAGTTACTGTAACAGTTTTCTTAGAGTGAAAAGATGCAAGGTACTCAACTAAATCAGCTGGGAGCTTCTCTTTATCTCCAAATAGGTCAAGAACAAGATAAAGAACAAGCTCTTCTTGGAGTGGTTTATGGTTGATACTTAAAATATTTTTTCCAAGTCCATCAATGATTGGGTCAGAAACTGGATGAAAATATAGTGCCGCACCCTTGTTTACTGTTAAAGAGTTGTTAAGTGCATATCTTGCATTTGGATTATCACTTTTTAGTGCCGAACCAACACTAATGATAAAATTAGAGTTCATAGTAGTTTTTAAGTTACTTCCATAAAGTCTAGTTCCACTTATATCTGAGTAATCATTTAAGAATGTTTGGAATGCTTTAGCTTCTGTATTTACAAGTTTATATCCGTATTTTTCTTTGAGTTTTTCCAAGATAAGTGCTTCTTCATTTGTAATCGTTGAAGTAAACTTAATAGTATCTGCTTTTTTAAAGGCTTCTATGGCACTATTAAACGCTGTCTTATCTTTTGTAACATCTGCATTTTGATAATCAAATCCATAACGACCTGCACCACATAAGGAGACATAATTCCACTCATTCATAACACGATAAATCTTATCTTCTGGGTTATTTATACTTGTATGTTTCACATCATAAGATATTTGACATCCAGCAGAACAGTGTCCACAAGTTGCAGGAACTTGACTAAGCTCCCATGCATTTGACTCATACATAAAGTGTGTATCAACTAAAGCACCAACAGGGCAAACAGAAGCACACTCTCCACATGAAGTACAATCTAGCACATCAGTTCCATTAGTAAGACCTATCACAGACTTGTTAAGTTTGTTCCACATAGCATAGGCATCTTTTGGCATACTCCCTTTAAACTCAGCATTAAGAGCATCAGCTCCACGAGCTATAGTTTTTAAAGAGTTGTCACCAATCATATCTTTACATGCAGTAACACATCTCTCACAAACGATACAGAGACCCGGATCATAGTGTAAATGTCCCCAATCATGAGAACTTCTATCTACATCTTTAACAGAGTAGCTTTGAGAATCTACGCCCATTTCTAAAGTATAGTTTTGTAGTTCACACTCACCTGATTGGTCACACACTCCACATTGAAGAGGATGATTTACATCATAAACTTCCATGATAGCACGGCGTTCTTTTTGTATATTTTCAGTTGTAGTTGTAATACTCATACCGTCTTTAGCCTTGGCATTACAAGCATATACTTGTTTACCATCAGCTTCAACGAGACAAATACGACAAGCTAGTGTAGGGCTACATCTACTTAAATAACATATTGCTGGTATATAAATATCATTCGCACGAGCTGCGTTTAATAAAAACTCACCCTCTTGCGTTTGTATCTCTTTTCCATCAATGTTTATATTGATTGTACTCATTATACTACTCTCACTATTTTGGATTTTTCAAACTTATATCTATTCAAATCTACATCTATATCAAATGTAGGGTTTAAAGCTATAGTTCCTTTTAAGTCACTATCAAGCTTAAATACTCGTTTAATTTTTCTTGATGCAAAGCTAATTTCTACTTCATCACCATCAGAAATTCTAGCTGCAGCTGCAAACTGTGCTGAACCTCTTAAACTATTATCTTTTTCTAACTGTTTTGTTTTATTTGTATAAGCATTAAACTGTAAAACAGGGTTTGAGTGATAAATAATCGTTCCATTAAACTCAGGTAACTCATCAATTTCATCTAACTCAGAAGAAGTCTCACACTCAACTTCGTCTAAAAGATAACCTCTTTGCTCTTCACCTAATGGAGTCAAGAAGTTTTCTAAATTATCAAAGGCAATAGACTTAAATCCTGATTTAGAATTTAACTCACTTGTATAGTCAATAGTATTCTCTTTTTTAAGACCAAGTTCATTGGCTATATCATTTAAGTTATATCCTGAAAAACTCAAGGCTGCATTTAATGGTAAGACTCTATTATCAATACTAACAACTGTTCCCTCTTGTTGATTTAATGCAGGAACAGCTAAATCAGAATCTTCAAGAGAAGAGATAATAAAGTTTCCTTTGGCATTATATCCAACTACATTTTCAAGATTATCATCTTTATCTAAATCACAAATGAGAGAAACACCTGCGGTATTTACTTCAGTTGGGACAACAAGAAGCGAAAACGAAGTCTGTTTTTCTATTATTGCTGCTAATCTTGCTATATTTTGACTTCTTTGATGAGCGAATACATCGCTACCAATGACTAGGACTCTATTTTCTGCTCTTGAAAAAGATTTTGACATTAAAGTAAGTTCTTCTTCGCCTATATTGCTCTCAGCAGACAGATAACCAAGATCCATATTATCAAAAAATTCTTTTTCATCTTCATCTAGTTCAACATCTTTTAAAAATTCATTTGCAAGAAGAGCCATAACACCCTCTTCAGAACCTGCTTCATACTTCATAAGTTGTGTAGCAGTGTTTTTCATCAGGACATCTTCAAGAGGATGTGCATAAACTATCTTAGCACCATTATGACGACTAGCAGTTGTTAGTGCATATCTAACACCTGGATTATCAGTAGAAATTCTACTTCCAATAATAATGACTCCATCAGCTTGTTTTAAAGCATCTAAAGATGCACTATGGTGAAGTTTTCCACTTACTGAGCTATAGTTTTTCATAAAATCAGCATACAATCTTGCATCTTCATTAAAGAGTTTAACATCAAGTTTCTCTTTTAGAAGTTGTAAGATATGTGCTTCTTCATTTGTAATCATAGATGAAAAGCGAATTGCTCTTGCGTTTGAGAGTTCAGTTATTGCTTTGTTAAATGCTTCTTCATTCTTAGTCGCCCTATTATCAAAATCAAAGCCAAAACGACCAGCACCACAAAGAGAACTAAACTCAAAGTTATTTTTCACTCTGTAAAGTGTCTTATCTTCGGCTAAGTTTCCATGTCGTGTTTCATACTCTAAGCCACAACCAGCACTACAGTGCGCACAAGTTGATGGAACGCGAGAAAGTTCCCATGCATTTGCCGAGTATTTAAAATCAGAACTAACCAATGCTCCAACAGGACAAACTGCGATACATTCACCACAGAAAGTACAATCAAGAGTCTCAGAATCTTTTGGAATAATAACCGAAGAGTAACCACCGAATTTCACATCAATAGCATCATCACCAATCACTTCATTACAAACATGAACACATTTTTCACATAATATACATAGAGCTGGGTCATAGTTTATAAGTCCCCAATCTTCTATCTTACGAGATTGATCTTTTGCTGAAAAATTTTGCTGACTTACACCAAACTCTAGCGTTTTGTTTTGAAGGTCACATTCACCAGACTTATCACAAACACCACACTCTAAAGGATGATTTACATCATAAAGCTTCATGATATTTGTGCGTTCTTTTTCTAGTTCTTTAGTGTTTGTTGTTATCTCAACATCCTGTGTTGGAGGAGTGTTACATGATAAAATAAAACCATCCATACCTTTAGCTTCTACAACACACATACGACAAGATGCACATGGCGTTGTCTTAGAGATATAACACATAGTAGGGATGTAGATACCATTTTTACGAGCTACTTGTAAAATAGTTTCGCCGACTTTAGCTTCTACACTTTGACCATCAATTTTAAAGTTAATAATTTTACTCATCAATGCCCTCCTACGCCTGAACCATAGCGATATAGTAACATCGCATACATCGGTCAGCTTCGCTTAGTGCTTCATTTTGTGTGAAACCTAAGTTTACTTCTTTGTTGTTAGTTTTTCTAAACTCAGCATCTAAAACAGAACTGTGTTGTCTTGGAATACCTGGTAACCATCCAGTTACTTTCTCTTTTTTATCATAAACTTTTAGTTTAGATAAATGGTCTTCCATTATCTCTTCATCACTTAAAGAGACTTCACCACTCTGCACGAAGCGACTCATAACAGAAGCGCCTCGTTTTGCTTGACCAACTGCGTTTACTATCGTCATCGGACCATATTCACAATCACCTGAAGCAAAAATACCTTTACGAGAGGTCATATAGTCTTTACCATTTGTTTTGATAGTTGCCCATGAAGTCATCTCTATATCCCAATCTTCTGGTAAGAAACCCAAATCAGCACTTTGAGAAACAGCAGGAATAAGATAATCAAACTCTATAGTCTCACTAGCCCCTTCAATCTTAACAAGTTGCGCACGACCACCATTTGGATCTGGAACAAGTTCAAATTTATCAATAACAAGTGCTTTAAGTATATCATCTTCATCAATAATTTCATTTACAGCAGAATGAAAGATAAACTCAACACCCTCTTCTACTGCTTCATGGTACTCTTCATAAGTTGTATTGCGAATGATAGTTTTTTCATCACGACGATAAAGCATAACTACTCTTTTCGCTCCAGCACGGATAGAACAACGAACAACATCCATAGAAGTAAAACCACCACCAACACAAGCAACTGTTTTACCAGTCAAATCAACAAAATCAGAGTCAATGTTATACTCTTTTTTCTGCTCATCTGTTAAAGTGATACCAAACTTTTCATAAAGATTTACACGATCAAGGAAGTCTATTGCTCCCCAATAACCTTGTATCTCTTCTCTCTCATTTCTACAACGAACAGCTTTAGAGATACGAGTACCAGATGCAATCATTGTAGCATCATACTCTTTTTCAAACCTGTTCATATCATCTTGAGATACTTTATGGTTTGTTATAAAATTAACACCCATATCACGAACACACTCAATATCTTGAAGATATTTTGCCCACGGCATTCTATATTCTGGAACACCAACTGTAACCTCACCACCTAAAACAGGTAGTTCTTCATAAACATCAACTTTGATACCATCAGCAGCTAAATAGTAAGCAGTAGTAAGCCCAGCAGGACCAGCTCCAACTACTGCAATTTTTTTACCGTTAGATGGCTTTTTCTCCATTGGATGAAAAAAGTCATATCCGTGATCAGTCTCCCAATCAGCTCCAAGACGCTTTAACGCCATGATAGATATAGGTTCATCAAGGTTAGTACGACGACAAGCATCTTCACATGGATGAGGACAAACACGACCACAAACATGTGCTAGTGGCATAGTTTGGCGAGTAGCCTCAAGAGAATCATCAAAACGCAAGTCTCTTACACCCTCTATATATCCTGGAATATCAACATGAGATGGACAGGCATCTGTACATGGTGCTGTTATCTTTGCTATATACCCAATAGTATCATCATAATGTTTAGATTTTTTTTGATTGTCGATACAATCTAAGAATGTATCTTCAAAGTGTGTCATTAGGTCAATAATAGGGTTTGGAACTGTTTTTCCAATCTCACATTTTGAAGTAATTTGCATACTTTTACCAATCTCTTTTAAGTGATCCAAATCAGCTCTTGCACCATCTCCACGAGCAATTTTATCGAGTTGGTCATAAAGAATTCGACCTCCCCATCTTCCAGGAGCACATCTTCCACATGCCTCTGAATACTCTTGGTACTGTGCCGCGTATTCCATCGCGAGACGGATTACATCTACATTTTCATCAAATAATGCAACGCCATCCCAACCTATAAAGGCACGAGAATCACGGTGGTCATCATATTGTGCTGGTAGATTGTATGCTGATTCTTCCCACTCTTCTTCTGGTTTACCTATATTGTTAATAGACTCACCATTCCAAGTAGAAAAATAGACTTTGCTCAAAATAAAATCCTAATCTTTTTTTACGACGATAGTCCAATCGACTTCGTTAAACTTTAAAGAGTTCATCAACTCATAACCATGCTCTTTTACAAGATCAGCACTTCCTTGAATAGGAGAAAAATCACCAATTTCAAAAAGAAAAATCGCAACTTCACCTTTTTTATGCTCATCTAAAATCTCTTTCATACGAGGTTCAAATTCTGTTTTTAAGTGTCTTAGGTCATATCGCTTCATTTAATTTCCTTACCATTTACTTGGTTTCTCACGAAAACTTCTGTGTTGCTAGTTACTTCACTTAAAAAAGCAAAGCTCTTTGCTTTTGTTAAGTTAATCATCTGTCAACCTCCCCAAATACGATGTTTGTAGTACCAATAATAGAAACAACATCTGGAATATAATGACCTGGTAAAAGGTCTGTTAAAATACCTGTGTGCCAAAAAGATGGAGCACGAAGCTTCAATCTGTATGGATATGGTCCACCTTGAGAGTTTATAAAGAAACCAAGCTCCCCTTTTGGTGACTCTGTAGCTACATAAACTTCACCAACTGGTGGTCTCATACCTTGTGTTACAAGTACAAAGTGTTGCATTAAAGAGTAGTTTTGCGTCATGATGTCTAGCTTTGGTGCTGAAATATATTTTGGTGCATGTGCCATCAATGCAGTTTCATTGTTATCCACTGTTTTTTCATACATCTCTATAACTTGATAAAGAATCTTAGCAGACTCTCTCATCTCTTCCATGTAAACACGGTAACGAGCAAAGTTATCACCCTTATCAGAGTAAGGAACATTAAACTCAACTTCATCATAAAGTTCATATGGCTCTTCTTTACGAAGATCCCATTTAACTCCAGAAGCTCTGAGCATTGGTCCACTACATCCCCATGATAGTGCCATCTCTTTAGAAACAACTCCAACTTCTTCCATTCTCATAAGCCAAATACGGTTTGTATCTAGTAAATCTTCATAATCTTTAATATTTTGAGGTAACTTATTTAAAAATACTCGAAGTTGATGTAAAAAGCTATCTTGAATATCTAAAGGAACACCACCAATACGGATAGCCGCATGTGTAAGTCTAGCTCCACAATATCCTTCGATAATATCCATTAAATATTCTCTTTCACGGAAAGCATAAAGAAAGACTGTCATAGCACCGATATCAAGTGCTGTTGTAGCCAACCAGAAAAGGTGGCTCATCAAACGGTTAATCTCTAAAAGCATCATACGAATAACTTTCGCACGACGAGGAACTTCTAAGCCTATTAATTTCTCTACAGCAAGTGCAAAACCATAGTTGTTTGATGATGAAGCGATATAATCCATTCTATCTGTTGTTGGCATGAACTCATTATAAATCATATTTTCAGCCATCTTCTCCATACCACGGTGAAGATATCCAACATCTGGATGTGCTTTAACAATCTGTTCTTGTTGTAGATGAAGCATTAAACGCAACTGCCCATGAGCAGATGGGTGTTGTGGACCAAAGTTTAGTATAAGTTCATTGTCTTCTCTATCAAATGTAATATTTTCAAAAAATGGGTTTAATCTATTTTTTACTTGTGCCATTCTTTACCGCCCTATCTTTGTGGATCATCAATAATTTTTGATGATTCTTTACTTAATTTTGTAAGCATAAACACACCACCCTCTTCTTGGTAGTCTTGTTTTGTTCTTTCCATATCGTCTGTAATTTTAGTACCTTTTGGAACTTCAAACCCGAGTCTTGCGAAACGCTCTGAGTCATATCTATCAACTCTTGCAGTATCACGAATCTCAGGTCCGATAGCTTCACGAGCCTCTTTTCCATAAATCTTATCTACTTCATACCACGCAGCAAACTCATCACCTTCTAGTGGATAAGTTTTTAAAAGAGGATTTCCTTGCCAATCGTAAGGCATAAGAATTCTTTTCATAAATGGATGATTATTAGCTTCGATACCGAACATATCAAACATTTCTCTCTCACTCCAGTCAGCACTTCTAAATAGTTTTTCAACACTATCAACAGCTTGACCATTTTCTATAGAGTATTTGATACGAATTCTTTTTCTTTTGTTCATGCTTAACATCTGATAAAAGATTTCAAAAGAGTTATCTTTTGCTAACCAGTCAATAGCACTCATCTCTGTGAGTTGAGTATATTCTAATTCATCTCTCATAAGTTCTAAAACGCCATATATGTCATGTGGCTTGATAAAGACGACCATATTTGTCACTTGGATATAAGCATCTTTAACTTCAAACTTCGCTTTTATAGCTGCTAAATCAGCTGCAAAAACTTCGTCACTTTCTACATCTTGCTTTGGCACTTGTGGTGCGACATAAAATCTATCTGTATAGTAAGCTTTTGCTTGTACATCATCTTTAGGTGTATAGGCTCTCATATTACATTAACCTCTTTGCTTTTTGTGCATTTCCTGCTTTGTTAGCACGAATTTTTTGTTGTAGCAACATAACACCATACTGAAGTGTTTCAGGACGAGGTGCACAACCAGGAAGATATAAATCAACTGGGATAATTCTATCACAACCTTGAACAGTTGCATAAGTGTTAAACATTCCACCTGTATTTGCACATGAACCCATGCTTATAACCCAGCGTGGCTCTGTCATCTGGTCATACAATCGTTTGCTAAACTCAGCATGTTTTTTTGTAAGAGTTCCTGCAACAATCATCACATCTGCTTGACGCGGTGAAGCACGGAAGATAGTTCCATAACGGTCAAAGTCAAACCTTGATGCACCTGAAGCCATCATCTCAATACCACAACACGCAAGACCATAAGTCAATGCCCAAAGTGAGTTAGAACGACCCCAGTTTACAATCTTATCGATACTCGTAAGTGCAACAGGAAGTCCACCATCTTGTGTATAATTTACTTTATGTTGTGCCATTCTAAGGCTCCTTTTTTCCAAGCATATGCAAAACCAATTGCCAATAATAAAATGAACATTAACATCTCAGCAAAACCAAACCAACCAAGAACTTTAAAATCAACTGCCCATGGGAACATAAATACAATCTCTACATCAAATAGTAAAAATAGAAGTGCGAACAGATAGAACTGTGGAGATACTCTATTTGGTTGTTTAGTTATCTCAGGTCCACATTCGTAAACTGATAACTTGATCTTTTCACTGTCCTTTCGTGCAAGAGCACGACTCGCTAAACGAGCGATTATCGTTGTGGCAGTAAATGCACCAAATGTTATAACAAACAGTACAAACACCCCAAAATACGGATTTGAAGTCACTATATGATCCATATAACCTATCCTTTAAAATAAGAAGTAATATTTATAATAAAAATTACTCTTTTTAATATTTGTCTTCTAGTAATATACTACTAGAAAAAACAGTTACTGCACTATATCAAAAAGAGTATTAAATAAAAGTTTAATGGAGGTTAAAGGGTGATAAATGTAACTTATCGCAACATTATTAAGTGTTTAAAAAACCCATGGATTTTTCACTATCAAAGTTCGCATCTTTTTCTCTTATTATCTCGTCTATAAAATCTTTTAGAGTAAAAAGAGGTTTTTCTTTAACGGCTACTTTATAAGCTGTATTTTTCACTATCAGATTTATCTGTCCACCTGTCAAAGAGTAAGTCGCTAAGGCTTTTGAGTCAAAACCTTTTTCGTAGGGTGCATCTTTTGGAAGCATAAACTCCCAGAGTTGTTCTCTTTGTGCTTTATCTGGTTTTTTAAACTCTATTTTGTAGTTAAATCGTCTTGAAAATGCTTTATCAATATTTTCTAAAAGATTTGTTGTAGCTATAAGCATACCACGGAAATTTTCTATCTGTTCTAAAAAGATATTTTGCATCTGGTTGTGCATCTGGTCTGACCCTGTGATATTTCCACTACTTCTAGCACCTAAGAACTGGTCTGCTTCATTTAAAAGTAAGATAGGCTCTGTTTTTGTTTTCTCACTTAGTTCATAAAAAGTATCAAAAATCTTACGAACATTTTTCTCGCTCTCTCCAACATACATAGAAAGAATCTTAGAACAATCAAAAGCAAGAACCTGTCGCTTCAATGACTTTGCAAGAGAGTAAGCCGTCATTGTTTTACCAGTTCCAGCGACCCCATAAAAGATTATCCTCGCATCAATCCCACTCTTTTTATCTTTGACGCCCCACTTCACTAAACGAGATATAACCTCTTTATCAACTTGACGCATTAAGTTCTCTAGCGTCTCTTGTGTTTTATCGCTTAAAACAACATCCTCCAAAGAGGTATCACTATCTACAAGTTCAAAAATATCTTGTTCATCTACAAGTGCGTTTAGTTTCAATCTCGTTACTTTTTTATTTTTTTGTGGGTGAATAATACTTTGAAGCACCTCATCAACAATGTAAAAAGCACGACTAATCCCGCCAAAAGGACTTAACATCTCTTCATAGTCTATAATTCCTGCACTAATAAGGTTAGAACCATCTTCTAAAAGTGAACGATTTTTAATGCGTTCATACTCATCAACTGAAATCAAATCAATAAGAGAATTCATCTCTCGCAGTGGCGTCTCAGAAGCACTATACTCCTCACGCAAAAGTGCTATAAAGATAACTTGCTCATATACACCCATCTTTTTTTGTTTAAAAAATTTATCTAAAACTAGACTCTGTGAGGTTTGTGCT
>Ga0256829_1001020_pt1 | contig 24258 bp, 26 predicted proteins | sample 131447metaG_FD_185979 | JGI IMG/M metagenome (GOLD analysis project Ga0256829, IMG submission 185979) | Hydrothermal vent microbial communities from Lau Basin, Pacific Ocean - 131-447 | ecosystem: Environmental > Aquatic > Marine > Hydrothermal vents | place: Pacific Ocean: Lau Basin | collected...
TCCCAAGCTGTACGTGCTTTATCCAGATCCAAGGCTGGCAAGCGAAAAATCTCGCCCAAAAGCAACACCGGGAAAATCCTTGATTGGATCGGGGACAGGTTACCACAGGATTCCGATCTGCTTACTATCGGCGAGAGTCTGGTCGTCCAATCCGCCCTCAGATGGTTCGTCAATCCGGTGAGGAGATATGTCGATGGCACACCGGGTCGGTATCGGCAGTTCCGCCGCTTGCGCCAGACGGAAAATCGCTGGTTCAGCCAAAAGGATTTCAACCGCTCCGACCTACACCCGATTGAAGTCGACGCGATTTTGCTGGCCATGCTGCAAATCTCAGACGAGATCGTCACTGGCCCCCGTATCCTGAGCGATTCCGAAGGTCCTGTCCAAGCCATCGTGGAAAGAATGGAAGGCCTGTATCAAACACAGGTTCTCGTCGACGAGGTCACAGATTTTTCACCTTTGCAGCTGGCCTGCATGGCAAAGTTGGCTCGCCCCGGCATTCGTTCGTTTTTCGCCTGCGGTGATTTCAATCAACGCGTAACGAGTTGGGGGACCCGAACACAAACGGATATGGATTGGGCACTTCCGAAAATTCAAACTCGGGAAATAACAGTCGCATACCGCCAAACTCGCAATCTCCATAATTTCGCCCGGAAAATCGTCGAGGTATCCGGCGAGACTTCTGCTGAAGTAATTCTCCCCGAATATGCAGAAAATGAAGGGGTGCCGCCGCTTTTGGCTGTCGGCATGGATAATTTGGAGCGCACGTCCAAATGGCTGGGAGAGCGGATCAAGGAAATCGAGCGATCCCTGCACGATCTGCCTTCCATCGCCATCTTGGTTAATTCGGAAGCTGAAGTTCTGCCCGTCGCCGAACACCTTGGTGGAGTATTGTCCGATTTGAACATTCGGGTTGTTCCATGCCCCAATGGGCAAGTACGGGGAAATGAAAGTGAAGTCAGGGTATTTTCTGTCGAGCACATCAAGGGGCTCGAATTCGAGGCAGTTTTCTTCGTCGGTCTGGATCGTCTAGCCGAACAACATCCGGATCTATTCGACAAATATCTGTACGTCGGTGCGACACGTGCAGCCACATATCTCGGGTTGACGTGCGAGACCGATTTTCCGGAACCCATGACGGGTCTGGCAGATATGTTTGGTGACTGCTGGGCGTAAGCGCTCGGGGTCCAAGAACGAATCATACGGCGACGATCATGCGTTAAACGGTTGCAGAAATACCTTCGCCGGAAAGGTGGTATTCGATATCTTCTTCAATCAAAGCTGTTCCGTCCCCTGGCTGAGAATGCTCAGATAGTCACTATACACGAACATTCGGCCGCGTTGTTTTCCAGTCACTTCCCGCACGATTCCAAGGTCCTGCAGGTGCTGGATGGATTTTGCAATGGTCGGAGGTGAAATGCTCAGCCTTTGCGCTGCAGCAGGGATGCCGATGATCGGCTTCTGTTGAAGCAGTTGGTGGACCCGAAGCGCGGATGCGGCGGGGCGGCCGAGTTCTTCGATCCGATGCCGGTCAGCTTCGAACAGGGCGAGGATCTCGCGCGCGGCCTCGGACGCTTGCAGCGATGTCTCCGCAATGCCTTCGAGGAAGAACTCCAGCCAGGTCTCCCAGTCACCTTTTTCCCTGGCTTGTTGAAGCAGGTCATAGTACTGGCGCCGGTGGGTCTTGAAGTAGAGGCTGAGATAAAGGATCGGCTCTTTCAGGATCCCCTGTGCGCAAAGCAGGAAAGTGATCAGCAGCCTTCCGAGGCGCCCATTCCCATCCAGAAACGGATGGATCGTTTCAAACTGGACATGGACGAGTCCGGCCTTGATGAGGGTCGGTATTTCTGGCGTGTCGGCATGAATGAACGATTCAAGGTCCGACATGAGATCCAGGATACGATCGGGCGGAGGCGGTACGAAGAGCGCATTTCCAGGCCGTGTTCCTCCGATCCAGTTCTGCGAGCGCCGGAATTCGCCTGGCTGCTTCGTACTCCCCCGGCCTTTCTCCAGAAGTATGGCGTGGATTTCGCGGATCAGGCGCAGGGAAATGGGAAAGCCCTCGCGAATCCTGTCCAGGCCATGGTTCATGGCCGCGACATAGTTGGAAACCTCCTGAACATCATCGATGGGCGCACCGGGCGCTTCGTCGCTTTCGAACAATAGAAGCTCCGAGAGCGATGACTGGGTGCCCTCGATCTGGGACGACAGCAAAGCCTCTTTGCGCACATACATGTAGAGGAACAACGGTGTGTCCGGGAGGATGGAAGTCACACCGTCGAGCCGGCCGATCGCACGGTTCGCTTTTTCGAGCAACCGGTAGAGCCGTTCCATCCGGATTGGCGGGGTCGGCGGCAGCGGTGGCGGTACGAACGCTTCGGCGCGTTCACCTGCCGTCGAGATGACCACATGCTGACCGAGGCGTGATGGATCCGGAGCTAACGCCATGGTTGAAAAAGGATCCTTTCCTTGGCAAACAGGGTAAGAAAGGATATCGCATATTCCTTTCCTTACCACAATTCTTACGAAAGGTTCCTTTCTGTGTCGAGCACTCATTCACGCTGCCTTCAGCGCGCCCAGCGCGGACTGGCTCTCTAGGCCGGTGATTCAATGGGTCATCAACGCCTTGGCAAGCTCCCAGCCTATCGCAATCTGCCGGATATCGTCAGGTATCTGGTGACAGGTGGTACGCCAACCGCCAACCTGGTTGAGCAAGTGACTGAAGTTGGTCAGGATTCTCTCAAGCGCGCGCTGAAGGATCCGGTGTTTGTCGAAGCGCTGTGGTTGCTTATTCAGTTGCCACAAGCAGCTGCCTCCAAGGATTTTGCGGCCGCACTCGCCGATATCGGCATGGGAGCGCAGGCGCCGGCGTCAATACCGGAACTCATGGTCGCCTATGACAAAGCCCTCGAACGTGTCCAACGCCGATTGCATGCCGACGCGACAGATTTAGGCGAAATCTCCCGAAGAGCCGCTCTCGCCGCGCTTGGAAATGCCGTTCAATCTGGCATGCCATTGTGGTCTCCGACGCCTGCCGATGTCCAAGCTTCGGTCGCCGCGTTGAGGTCTCCGGAAAAATTTGGGGCGCTTGCGCATCAGTTTCATGCGAACTTCGTCGAGCGTGTGATCCACTACTATGTGGACCGAAACCTTCACAAGATCGTGGGCGCCGACAGGGTCGCACGGTCTGTGTACGATCTTGAAACCCATGATGCTGCGATACGTCGTCACTGCAGCGAGGCGGCGCTGATCATGCGCGCCTTCGCCAGGGACTGGCTCGGCAAGAATGTTTACCGAGACGGCAAGGAAATCAGGAGAGAGGACGCGCGCCGTTTCTCGGCTTATGCCGCGAAAAAGATCGGGATCGAATTGGAAAAAAGAAAGGGGCCGAATTGAAACAGTACGTGATTGAATGCGGTGTTGCGGTTCCCTCTGATAGCAACGCCATTGCTATGAATGTGGCTGATCCCGGCAAGAACGTGAATCTGCGGATCGATTACATCAGCAGGTCAATGCTCGGGAATGTTCCCGAGCTTCTGATCGACCTGCTCGAAGTGGCGGCTTACGTCTATTGTGCGGATCAACGCCTTACTCGAGGTTCCCCGAAATTGACGAACTTCGGACAAGACTGGCGGCGAAGCCTGAGCTTCACGATTCCGGTTCGATATCCGGAGGTTTGGCAAAGCCCAACTGTAACGGAAACACTTGCCGAAACGCTTGGTTTCCTGTCCGACGACAGCTACGAATTCAATTTTCGCCGGGCCGAGGGGCCGTTTCAGCCGCGCGAGCTGTATTTCCCCGAGCTTATCGATGCATCGCAGGAATCGGACGAAGTGGCCCTGTTCTCCGGCGGTGTTGATTCCTTTGCCGGTGCTCTCAACGACATTGTCACATTGGAAAAATCAGTCACGCTGGTCGGGCACCATTCATCGTCGAAAGTCCGGAACACTCAGGAAGCTTTGATTCAGGAACTGAAGAAGCGCGGATTCGCACGCCGCGTTTCCTACGTCCCCGTATGGGTCTCCAACGAAAACGCACGCGCGGCAGAATACACCCAGCGTACGCGCTCGTTCCTGTTTGCCAGTCTTGGGCTGGTTGTTGCGCAGATGTCAGGCAAGAGCCGGTTCAGTTTCTATGAAAACGGCGTTGTCAGCATCAACCCACCGCTGGCAGGCGACGTTATTGGTGGCCGCGCCACCCGTACCACACACCCGAGGGTGCTTCGGGGCTTCGAGGCACTTTTTTCGGAGCTTCTTGATTGTCAGATCGAGATCCAGACCCCTCTTCAGTGGTTGACCAAAATGGAGGTCACTCGGAAGATCGCAGAAGCAGGCATGGCAGACATGCTTTCCTCGACCGTAAGCTGTACGAGGACGCGAGAAATGACGGCAAAGCAGAAGCATTGCGGGCTTTGTTCGCAATGCATCGACAGACGCTTTGCTGTCCTCGCCGCCGGTCTGGGCGAATACGAACCCTCCGAAAACTACAAGCGAGATCTCCTGCTCGGGGATCGGAGCGCCGACGACAATCTGCGCATGGCGCTGAGTTACGTTTCATTTTTTCGCAAGATTGGCGCGATGTCGAAGGAGCGATTCCTCGTGGATCTTCCCGAAGTCGTCTCGGCGCTGGACAATTATCACGGCCTATCTGCCGATGAGGCCGCATCCAGGCTCTTTGACCTGCTCCAACGGCAAGCACGCTCGGTGGAAAAAGTCATCACCGAGGCCGTCCAGGAACATGCGGACCGACTGTACAATGGTACGGTTCCGCCCGGATCACTTCTTGCAGCCTGTTTCAACCGAGAACGCGTCGAGATCGCGCCACCGTCCGATTATGACCGAGAGGCCCGGGCGCTGATGGATCGGATCAATGCGCAATTCATCGATTTCGCCATGGATGACAATGCCGAGCGGGTGCTTTTTCATGGTGGCCATTATCTTGAGGGAGCGAACTATCGCTTCGTTAAGCAGCTTGTCGACGAATTCAGAAACGCCAAGAAGAAGCGATTGGAGATCCAGTTTTTGCCTGCCTACAAGCTGGCCGACCGGTTGAATGTGACTGAACAGTCAGTGCGCCAGCAGTTGCGCCGACTGCGCGATGCGCTTGAACCGCTGGTGGTAACGCTCGGCATCCCCCTCGATCAGGACAGTTTTATCGAGACCAGGGAGCGTGCCGGCTACCGCTTGAATCCGGCCTGCCGCGAAATTTCGGTGGGCGACATCCGGGATCCGTACCCGGGTACGTAACAGTGGCAAACTGGCCATGTCACGGACCACCACGCCCAATGTCACAAGAAGCCTGTTGAAGCCCCGTTTTTTGGGGCTTTTTTCATGTCCGGGTGTCACAAGAAAATCCGGGCGTGATCATATACTTATGCGCGCAATGCATTGAAATTGTTCGCATATCTTGGCGCATCGACGTGCCGGGGTGAACCGCGAACAACTCAATGGAGTTTCCAATGACAGTCACGCATTTGAACCAGACCGAACTGGCGGCACGCTGGAAGGTCAGCCCGCGCACGCTCGAGCGCTGGCGCTGGACGGGCGAGGGGCCCGCCTTCATCAAGATCGGCGGCCGGGTCGTGTACCGCCTCGAGGATATCGAGGCCTATGAGGAACGGCGGCAATGCGCCAGCACCGCTGACAAGCCCTGCGCAAGGCTGGCGTGATGGGGGTGCAGATGACGATTTCCAACCGCACCACCCTTGACGATCTGCGCCGGATGCAGGTCCGCGACATTGCCGCCTTGCCGGGCGAACATCTGGCCCTGCTGCAAGATGAGGCGGCCGAGCAACTACGCGCGGCTAGGACGCTTGCCGAGTGGCTCGACGGGGCCATTGCCCTGAAATACGCCGAGCGCGCGCGAGCTGCGCGTCGGGCCGAGGGCAAGGACACAGGCACCGTCCGTTTTCGCGACGGCGCGGTCACCATTGTCGCCGATCTGCCGAAAAGGGTGGATTGGGACCAAACGATGCTTGCCCGGATCAGGGACAACATCGCCGCAGCCGGCGATGACCCTTCCGAGTTCATCGACACCACGCTGAAGGTGTCCGAGCGCAAGTTTGCAGCGCTGCCCGAGTCCTGGCGCAAGGGGTTCGAGCCCGCCCGCACCGTGCGCACCGGCAGGCCGAAATTCCGCCTGAATCTGGACGAGGAGGCGCGCTGATGGCCATCTCTCTTGCATCCCTGCGCAGCACGACCGCGCTTCAGCCGCCGCGCATCCTGATCCACGGCGTGGCGGGCATCGGCAAGTCAACCTTTGCCGCGTCCTCGGAGAGGCCGGTGTTCATCCTCACCGAGGACGGGCTCGGCAGGCTCCAGGTGCCGCATTTCCCGCTGGCGGCGAGCTTCGCGGAGGTGGCAGAGGCGCTCGACGCACTGCTGGACGAGCAGCATGACTATTCCACTGTTGTCGTGGACAGTGTCGACTGGCTGGAGCCGCTGATCTGGGCCGAGACCTGCACGCGCAATGGCTGGCAGTCGATCGAAAGCCCGGGCTTCGGCAAGGGCTATGCCGAGGCGCTGAATGTCTGGCGCGAATACATCGACAAGCTCAATGCCCTGCGCACCCGGAAGGGCATGGCGGTCATCCAGATCGCGCATACTGACATCAGGCGTTTCGACAGCCCCGAGCACGAGCCCTACGACCGCTATGTGATCAAGCTGCAGGCTCGGGCGTCCGCATTGCTGCAGGAACATTCCGACGTGGTGCTGTTCGCCAACTACCAGATCTCGGTGAGCAAGTCCGACGTCGGCTTCAACAAGAAGGTCACCCGCGCGCTGAGTTCGGGCGCGCGTGTCATGCATACCGAGGAACGCCCGGCCTTCCTCGCCAAGAACCGGTACGGCCTGCCGCAGACCCTGCCGCTCGAGTGGTCGGAGTTCATCGCGGCTATGCCGAAAGCCGATTGATCAAGATGAGAAGGACATGAATGATGGCACGTTTTGACACCGCCTTTGATGCCACCGGCATCGACCCCGCCACCGCCTATGAGATCCTGCCCGCCGGCAAGTACCGCGCCCAGATCGTCGAGAGCGAAATGCGCGTGACCCGCAACGGCATGGGCCAGTATCTGTGGCTGATGCTCGACATCCTCGAGGGGCCGCATCAGGGCCGCAAGATCTTCGACCAGCTGAATCTCGTGAACCCCAACCCCACGACCGTCGAGATCGCGCAACGCACGCTTTCGGCAATCTGTCACGCAACCGGCAAGCTGCAGGTCAGCGACAGCGAGGAACTGCACCTGATCCCGATGACGATCCAGGTCGGGGTCAAGCCGCCCAAGGACGGTTATGGCGAGCGCAACACGATCCGCTACCTCGTGCCGGATCAGGCCGCACAGCCGACCAGGGCGACACCGTCCGCCGCGCCGTCCACGGCATCGGCACCGAGCGCACCCCCGCGGCCGGCCACCGCCCCCTGGAACCGCAAGAGCTGACCCACGCGCGCCGCCGCGATTTTTCTCAAGCGGCGGCGCGACTACCACACGACCGAGAGAATGACCATGACCAGAGAACCCGCCGCGGCCCCGCGGGCTGCGAACAGCACATCCATGCCGGACGACCGTCTCCGGCTGATCGAGATCGAGGACGCCATCGCCGGCATCCGCACCCAGATCGCGACCGCCGATCTGGCGCGCCAGCGCCGCGGAAAGCCGATCGACCCGGACTGGTATCACCGGGCGCGCACGGCGCTGCGGCATCTGAACCGCGAGCGCGCCGAAATTCTCGCCCGCCAGGCAGGCCGTCGTCGCCGCGAACGCCTGAAGGATGCGATCATCGCCGTTCTGCGCGAACGTTCCGAGCCCGCCGCATGGGCTGAGGTGCTGGAACAAGCCCGGGCGCGCGTGAATGAGGACGCACGCTGATGGCCGAGCTTCCCCCACCACCCACACCAACACTGTCTGCGATCTATGCATCCTACGAGGCCCGCCAGGGCGATGGATTTCGCGCGCATCTGGGCGCCTCGCTGATCGGCAAGCCCTGTTCCCGTGCGCTCTGGTATGATTTCCGCTGGGTGACGCCCGCGCGGCACCCCGGCCGCATCCTGCGGCTGTTCGAGACCGGACAGCTCGAAGAGGCCCGCCTTGTGCGCAATCTGCGTGCAACCGGCGCGACCGTGATGGATGTCGACCCCGAAACCGGGCGGCAGTTTCGCGTCAGCGCCCATGGCGGGCATTTCGGCGGCTCGCTCGATGCGGTGGCAATCGGGCTTTTGGAGGCACCGAAGACCTGGCATGTGGTCGAGTTCAAGACGCATTCCAGGAAGAGCTTCGACCAGCTGGTCGCGAGCGGTGTGGCCGCCTCCAAGCCCCAGCACGTCGCCCAGATGCAGGTCTACATGCACCTGACAGGCATCACGCGGGCGCTTTATGTGGCCGTCTGCAAGGATACCGACGCGCTGCACATCGAGCGGATCCGTGCGGACGCGCAAGAAGGCGCGCGCCTGCTCGAGAAGGCCGGGCGCATCATCTTTGCCCAGCACCCGCCCGCGCGCATCAGCGAAGACCCTGCATGGTTCGAATGCCGGATGTGCCCCCATCACGGGTTGTGCCATGGCGAGGCAGCGGCGGCCGTTACCTGCCGGTCCTGCCTGCATGTGACGGCTGTAGAACACGGTTGGCACTGTGCACGCCACGACCGCGCCCTTGATGACACCGATCAGCGCCGCGCCTGTGCCTTTCATCTGTTCATCCCCGATCTGGTGCCGGGCGAGGTCATCGATGCGGGCGAGGATTTCGTCGCCTATCGCATGCGCGACGGCTCTACCTGGTGCAATGACGCCCGCGAGCCAAGGAGGGCCGCCCCATGCTGAAACTTCGCCCCTACCAGCAGGCCGCGATCACCGCGATCTACGGCTATTTCGACAAGAAGAAAGGCAATCCACTGGTTGTCATCCCGACCGCCGGCGGCAAGAGCCTGGTCATGGCCGCTTTCATCAAGGGCGTGCTCGAGGCCTGGCCCGACCAGCGCATCCTTGTTGTCACCCATGTGCGCGAGCTGATCGCGCAGAACCATGCCGAGATGCTGGGCCTGTGGCCGGAGGCGCCGACAGGCATCTATTCGGCAGGGTTGGGGCGGCGCGAGGCCCGCGCCCGCATCCTCTTTGCCGGGATCCAGTCGGTTCATGCCAAGGCGCGGGCAATCGGCCACACCGATCTGGTGCTGATCGACGAGGCGCATCTGATCCCCAACAGCTCGAACACCATGTATCGCCGTTTTCTGGGTGATCTTCAGGCGATCAACCCGGCCCTGAAGGTGATCGGGCTGACCGCAACGCCATACAGAACCGGCAGCGGCATGCTGCATGAGGGCGACAATGCGCTGTTCACCGATATCGCTTTCGAGGTCTCGGTGCGCGATCTGATCGACCAGGGCTATCTCTGCCCGCTGGTTTCCAGGCAGCCTGAGACACGGCTTGATGTCAGCGGGGTGGGCACGCGCGGGGGCGAGTTCATTGCCCGCGATCTGGAGCGAGCCGTCGATCACGATGCCATCACGCGCGCCGCCGTGGCCGAGATCATCGCCCAGGGCGCGGCGCGAAAATCCTGGCTCGCCTTCTGTGCAGGCGTCGATCACGCCTCCCATGTCGCCGAAGAGTTTCGCAGGCGGGGCATCATATGCGAGACGATCTTCGGCAACACGCCTGAACGCGAGCGTGACCGGATCATTGCGGCCTTCAGGCGGGGCGAGATCCGGGCGCTGGCCTCGATGGGCGTGCTGACGACCGGCTTCAACGCCCCCGCTGTCGATCTCATTGCCATGCTGCGGCCCACCAAGTCGCCCGGGCTCTACGTGCAGATGGCCGGGCGGGGCACGCGGCTCAGCCCCGGAAAGGAGAACTGCCTCGTGCTGGATTTTGCGGGCAATGTGCAGCGCCATGGCCCCATCGATCTGGTGCGGCCCAGGCGCCCCGGAGGCGCGGGCAATGGCGCGCCGCCCACCAGGATCTGTCCCGAATGCCGCGCCATCCTTCCGGCGGCGCTGCGCGAATGCCCCGATTGCGGCCATGTCTTTCCGGGTCCGAAAGTGCAGCTTGCACCAGAACCCTCGACCCTTGAGGTGCTGTCCACGGGCAGGCCGCAATGGTGTGCCGTGGATGAGGTCACCTATCAGCGCCACCAGAAACGCGGCGGGCGCGTGTCGCTCAAGGTCACCTATCGCTGCGGGCTCAAATGGCATTCCGAGTGGGTGTGTTTCGAGCATGAGGGCTATCCCCGCCGCAAGGCCGAACAATGGTGGCAGGCACGCGCCCCCGGCACCCCTGTCCCGCGCACGGTCGCCGAGGCGCTGGCCGCCACCGACAAGCTGCGCCGCCCCAGCGAGATCGCGGTCCGCCCCGCGGGCCGTTTCACCGAAATCACCGCCTGCAGGTTTGCCCCATGTCCGAGTCCCACGCCGGCCTCTGCGCCGTCTGCCACCGAGAACCGCGCGGCTGGGGGTGGTTCGACGCGCGTTTCCCGCTTTCCGATGCGCGCCGCGACACCAGCCGCAAGCATCTCTGCAGCGCAACCTGCCAGGACATCTGCCACAGGAGGAAAGGCATGATCGACCCGACCCCCAATGAATGCGCCGCCATGCGTGAGGCCGGCAAGGCTTGCGGAGCGTATCTCGAACGCCTCCAGAAGACCGACCTCGTCACGCTGACCCGGGCCGAGTGGGACAGTTTCATCGAGATCATCATCACCGCGTATTGCGATCATCTGCGCGAGTTGGCTGCACAAGACCGCGCGCGCATCGATGCCATGATACCGGAGGTGCCCTTCTGATGGTGGATGCTTCATGGATGGCGCGGTTCGGGCCCAGCCTTGTCGCCAATGGCTATGCAATCCTGCCGATCGCGCCGGGCACCAAGAAGCCGGGGCGTTTCATTCGCGGCAAGTGGTGCGACTATCCCGGATGGAGCCGGCATGCCGCGCGCCCCACGACCGATGTCGAGGTTGCGACCTGGGCGACATGGTCCGGCTGCGGCATCGGCATCGTTGGCGGAGCGATCGCGGCCGTCGATATCGATATCGCGCAGGATGCCGAACTTGCGCTGCGCATCGAACAGCTGGCGCGCAAGCGTCTGGGCGATACCCCGGCGCTGCGCATCGGCCGCCCGCCAAAGCGGCTGCTTGTCTATCGTGCAGCCGAGCCCTTTCCCGGCATTCGCCGCGCGCCGCTCGAGATCCTCTGCAAGGGTCAGCAGTTCGTGGCCTATGCCGAGCATCCCGACACCGGGCGGCCTTACGCGTGGCCCGAGGAGGGGCTTGCGGATCTCGACATCGACAGCCTGCCCGCGATCGATGCCGAAATGGCGGCGGCGTTCCTCGATGAGGCGCTGGCGCTGATCCCGGCGGAACTGCGCCCGAAGAGCCTTGCAAGTGACAGGCAGTCCGGCCCCGCGATTTCCGCCCATGCGCAGGCGGGAACCTTGCCGGCAATCCGCGCGGCACTTGCCTGGCTGCCCAATGCCGAGCTCGATTATGACAGTTGGGTGCGCATCGGCATGGCGCTGAAGGGGGCGCTTGGGGAAAAGGGTGCGGTGGTCTTTGCAGACTGGTCGGCACAAGCCGCCAAGAACGATCCTGCGACCACGGCAAAGGCCTGGGAGAGCTTCCGGCCCGACCGGATTGGGGCGGGCACGATCTATCACCTTGCGATGGAGAAGGGGTGGCGGCCTGAACCCGGTGTTCTGCTCGACGGCAGCCTTCCCGACGATGCGACACACCCGGCCGCAGCACTACTGTCCCGGCTCGACGCTCAGCAGCCCGCTGCACTCCGTGATCCCACCCCCGCGCCCCGGTTTGAGCTGACAATCCCCGAGGGGCTGGTGGGCGATCTCTCCCGCTACATGATCGACACCGCCCGGCGTCCGCAGCCGCTGCTGGCGGTGGGGGCAAGTCTCTGCGCCATCGGGGCGCTGATGGGGCGGCGGTATCGAACCACGAGCAACCTGCGCTCGAACCTCTATGTCGTGGGTATTGCCGACAGCGGTTCGGGCAAGAACCACGCCCGCGAGATCGTCAACGAGGTCTTTTTCGAGGCCGGCCTTGCCCATCATCTGGGCGGCAACAAGATCGCCTCCGGCGCGGGTCTTCTGACCGCGCTCTACCGCCAGCCCGCGATCCTGTTCCAGATCGACGAATTCGGCATGTTCCTATCGGCCGCCGCCGACCGCAAGCGCAGCCCGCGCCATATCACCGAGATCCTCGACAACATGACAGAGCTCTACACCGCCGCAGGCGGGGTCTTCCTTGGTGCGGAATACGCCAACCGGGATGGGTCGAACGAGCGGCGCGACATCAACCAGCCCTGCCTGTGCGTCTACGGCACCACGACGCCGCTGCATTTCTGGGGCGCGTTGCAAGGCGCGCATGTGATGGATGGATCGCTCGCCCGCTTCCTGATCCTGCCAAGCGACGAGGATTATCCGGACGAGAACCTCGATGCCGGGATCCGCCAGCCGCCGAGCGGCTTGATCGCGGGGCTGAAACAGGTGGCCGCGGGGGGCAATATCACGGGCAACCTGGCAGGCCGTATGTCCGGCCCCGAAACAGCCGTGACGCCGATGACGGTGCCGATGACGGCGCACGCGGCCGAGTGTTTTCAGCAGTTGAGTGTCGAGATCACGCGCGAGCTGCGCGCTGCCGCCGGTACGCCCTTTACCGCGATCCTCGCCCGCATTGGCGAAAACGCCCGCAAGCTGGCGCTGATCCTGGCGGTGGGGTGTGATCCGGTTGCGCCGGAAATCGGGCTGGAGGAGACCGAGTGGGCAATCGCCTTCGTGCGCCACTTCGCCCGGCGCACCATCGAGGCGGTCGATCGCCACGTTGCCGATACCGAGACCGAGGCCAACCTCAAACGCCTGCGCGAGATCATCCGCGCGGCCGGCGCCAGGGGGATCACCAAGTCCGAGATCACCCGCGCCTCGCAATGGCTCAAGGCGCGTGACCGTGACGAAATCCTGCTCACCCTGATCGAAAGCGGGGACGTGGTGACGGCCATGCGTCGCTCGAACACGCGCTCCGCGATGGTCTACCGCATCGATGGCCGAGATGGCGGGGTGCGAGATGTTTCAAACGGCAAGATCCTTCAGTTGAAGCTTTCTGGGGGGTCAAGCACATGAAAGGAAAGGAAAAAGTTAATCCTTCAAATCTTTCAATCTTTCAAGAGGACTCTGTTCCTCACGCGCGTGCGCGTTTTCCTGAATAGAGATATGTATTGAAAGATTGAAATATTGAAGAATTCAAAAATACATAAGCACATCAATGGCTTCTGGCGTCAAATCTTTCAAATGGCGCTGTTGAAGCCATTGAAGGAACCCCGGGAGCCAGAATTGGCACCGGACATGACCAGACCTGACCCCTTGATCCGGGTTCGGGCGGGTGCGCAGCCCTCGCAGGCCCTGTGCTCTCGCCCAGCCTCTCAGCATCGAAGAGGAGGTCGGCATGACCACATCCACTCACCAGCAGCACGCAAACGCATCCGGCGCAATCCTCGCGCTCGATCTTGGCACGACCACCGGCTGGGCGTTGCGCGCGCCTGACGGGCAGCGTGCCCTGCAAGGGCTGATCACCAGCGGCACGGTCAGCTTCAAGCCCCGGCGCTTCGACGGCGGCGGCATGCGCTATCTGCGCTTCACCAACTGGCTGACCGAGATCGACCGGCTGTCCGGGCCGATCGCGACGATCTGGTTCGAGGAGGTCCGCCGCCACGCCGGCACCGACGCGGCCCATGTCTATGGCGGGCTGATGGCGACGCTCACCGCTTGGGCCGAACTGCGCGGCGTGCCCTACGAGGGCGTGCCCGTGGGCACCATCAAGAAACACGCAACCGGCAAGGGCAACGCCAACAAGCAGGCGATCATCGAGGCCGCCCGGGCGCGTGGATTCAGCCCCGCCGACGACAACGAGGCCGACGCCATCGCGATCCTGCTCTGGGCGATCGAGACCAAGGGAGGCGTGGCATGAGGTGGCATCCGAAAGGCTATGGCGGCAAGCGGCGCGACCCCGAACAGGTCAAGCGCGACGGCTGGCGTGAACAACGCCTGCTGGCGGTCTCGCTCGATGACGAACGGCTGACCTGGCCCGAACGCGAACTGATCCGCCAGCTGGGCGAAAGACTGTACGGGCCGATCCAGGATGAAGGGAGGGAAACACAATGACCAGATGGACACCCAGCCTCGTGGAAGAACGCCTTGCCGAGGCGGCCTTTGTTCTCAAGCGCATGCCCGAGCCCCGGCGGCAAGGGTATTTCAGCACATGGCCCGAAATCCACCACAGCTTTGCCGACCAGGTCGGGCAGGAGCCGAAGCCCATGCGCGTGCTGCCCTCGCCCCAGGCGATCAGCCGGATGGAGGAGACCCTGACATGGACCAGCTGCCTCGAGCCCATCGACGGCAAGATCGTCTGGATGAAGGCCCATGGCACGCGCTGGAAGGAAATCTGCTGGACCGTCGGCCTGCAACGCTCTGCCGCCCATCAACACTGGCTCTACGGGCTGTGCGTGATCGCGCTCACGCTGAACCGGCGGCGGTTCAATCGCAACCTTTCCAGGCGGAGGGTGATTGAGATGGCCCGTGGAGAGCACCCGGAAAAACATGGGCTTCCGGATTGACTGGCTGTCTACACGCAGTCGGTATGGTAAGGTTTCCGGCAGGAGAACAGACATGACCGCTGATGACGCCAATTCCGAAGATATCGTGGTGCGAACGACGCCCAGCATCAGAGTGTTGCTGGAGCGTGCGGCTCGGGTTTCGCACAAGAGCCTGAGTGAATTCCTGTTGGAGGCGGGGATCAAGGCTGCCGAAGAGGTCTTGGTCGATCGCCGCCTGTTTCGACTGGATGCCGCCGCATGGGAGGCGTTTCAGGATGCGCTCGACCGTCCAGTCACGCCCAACCCTCGACTGGCGAAACTGCTGTCGGATAAGAGCGCGCTCGAATAATTGGGGAATCCTGGCACCTTCCCGTTTGATGAAGGATTTGCGGGCGCTTCTTCGTTGATGCACGAAGGGCCTCCAAGCGGATGAAAAATTGTCCGGCGGACAGTTTTCTACGGGACAAAAACGGCTCTCCCGGGCTACAAATCAGGTATCCTCGGGAGAGGCGCGCGCGGGGCGGTCCCGAGCGAAACCATCCTTTCGTTAGCGGGCCGGTTAGTAAAGGAAAGGCGCTTATCCTTTTGCAAGGTGGCCGATCCTGGCTCGTCACGGCAGAGTGTACCAGGTCGTCCGGCCGCCACCATGCATGACGAGGTGCCCCTTGTCGACCAGCTGGCGAAACTGCTGCTTCAGCGTGTTCCGGCTGGCGCCGGTCAGCTTGATCATGTCGCCCATGCTTACCCTGCCGTGCTCGCGGGCGTGATCCAGGATCCGAAGAGACAGCTCCGGCAGGGTTGACAGCAGGATCTTCTCGCGCTCGATCTTCTTCGCGAGCCGATTCGTCTGTTGTTGCATCGCGCGCAGGAAGAATATCAGCCATGGCTGCCAGTTGGGCGCGTCGCCACGGATCGTTCCCTGCGTCTGTCGGAGGGCGAGGTAATAGCCTTCCTTGCTCTGTTCGATCACGCTTTCCAGCGAGCTGTAGGGCACATAGGCATATCCGGCCTGCAGCAGAAGCAGCGTCGTGAGGATCCGGCTCAGCCGTCCGTTCCCGTCCTGGAATGGATGAATTTCAAGGAACACGACGGTGAACACAGCGATCACCAGAAGCGGATGCAGTCGTCGTTGCTCGCGCTCCGATGCAAGCCAGCCGACAAGCTCGGCCATCAGTCGTGGTGTATCAAAAGGCGTCGCCGTCTCGAAGACGATACCAATCTGCTTGCCGTCTTCGTCAAAGGCGGCAACGCTGTTCGATGAGGTCTTGTAATTGCCGCGATGCCACGCATCCTTCTCGCTGTAGACGAGCAGGTCGCGGTGCAGCTGCTTGATGTGATTTTCGGTGACGGGGATGTCTTCCCAGGAACGGAACACGAGTTCCATCGCCTCGGCATAGCCGGCCACTTCCTGCTCGTCACGTGTGGCGAAGGATTTGATTTCGAGATTGGCAAGCAGCCGTTCGACATCGCGGTCGGACAGCTTGCTGCCCTCGATGCGGGTCGACGATCCGATGCTTTCGATGGTGGCAACCCGGCGCAGAGCGGAAAGGCGTTCGGGCGCGAGCGTTCCCAGTGCACGCCAGGCGCCCTTGAACTCGTCGATCTCGGCGATCAGCGAGAGCAGTTCCGGGGTGATCAGGATCGTGTCGGTGTTGAGCGGGTTCTCAGTCATGCCCAATTATACACCCAATTACACCCAATTACGCAACCCAAATCGGCACCCATTTGCACCCAAATAGCCTAAGTGCTTGATATCACGGGTCCTTCCTGGCCACTCACGTATGCTGGCGGGCGTGGCGCGCAACATCGCCAGCGTCAGGGCCGGATTTTTGGGAAGCCACCCGGAGTCCACCCCGGCCACCGCGCGCAAGAACAGTCAATGAAACAAGGCGATAGCCGGCAGTAACAGCTGGCTTCCGGGCTGGACCCCTCGGGGTCCGGAAAATCCACCTGGAATCCAGCCCAGGAGTCCACCCCACCGGAATCCACCACCACTCACGGATCACCGAACATGACCCTCAGCTTTGCCCCCGAGGCGATCGAGACCTGGCCGCTCGACCGCCTGAAGCCCTATGCACAGAACGCCAAGACGCATGGGGCGGATCAGGTGGCCCGGATTGCCGCCAGCATGGCCGAGTTCGGCTGGACGGTGCCCTGCCTTGTGGCCGAGGATGGCGAGTTGATTGCAGGCCATGGCCGGGTGCTGGCCGCCGCGCAGCTGGGGCTGAAGGAAGCCCCGGTGATCGTGCTGGGGCACCTCAGCGAAGAACAGCGCCGCGCGTATCGGATCGCCGACAACAAGCTCACCGAAATGGGTGAATGGGACGAGGCGGTCTTGTCCGAGGAACTGAAGGGCCTGCTGGCCGAGGAATTCGACCTCTCGCTGATCGGCTTTTCCGATGGCGAGCTTGACCGGCTGCTGGCCCTCGAGCCCGAAGAAGACGCCGGTGGGCACACCACCCCGCCCGTCACCATCCCCGAGCCGCCGCGCAACCCGGCCTCTCGCCCGGGTGATCTGTGGCGGCTGGGCGATCACCGCTTGCTGTGCGGCGACGCCACCGATGCAGCGGATGTGCGCCGGCTGATGAATGGCGAACGCGCGGTGCTGTTTGCCACCGACCCGCCCTATCTGGTCGATTACGACGGCTCCAACCACCCGACCCGCAACAAGGACTGGTCGCAGAGCTACGGCGTGACCTGGGACGACAGCAGCCAGGGCGCGGACCTTTATGACGGCTTCATCAATGTGGCCATCAATGAGGCCATCACCGAGGACGCCGCCTGGTATTGCTGGCACGCCTCCCGCCGCCAGGCGATGCTCGAGGCCTGCTGGGAGAAGGCAGGTGCTTTCGTCCACCAGCAGATTATCTGGGTGAAAGACCGCGGGGTTCTCACTCGGTCCCATTACCTGTGGAAGCACGAGCCCTGCTTCATGGGCTGGATCAAGGGCAAACGCCCGCCCAAGGTGGCCGAGGAAACGCTGCCCTCGACCTGGGAAATGCCCAGCTTCGCCAAGGACGAACGCCCTGACCACCCGACGCCCAAACCGCTCGACGCCTTCGGAATCCCGATGCGCCAGCATGTCGAGCGCGGCGGTCTGTGCTACGAGCCTTTCTCTGGCTCTGGTTCACAGATCATGGCGGGCGAAGCCAACGGGCGGCGCGTCTACGCCATGGAGATCAGCCCCGCTTACGTGGATGTCGCCGTGGAGCGCTGGCAGGCCGAGACGGGGCGCGCCGCGATCCTCGACGGTGACGGGCGGACCTTCGCTGAGGTGAAGGACGAGCGGCTTGGCGACAAGGCCGATGCCGCTGCCTGATGGCCGTCTACTACAACGATTCCGACCCTGGCGCCTGTGCCTGGTTGCGGGAGCTGATTGCAAACGGCCTCCTGCCCGAAGGCGAGGTGGACGGGCGATCCATCCTCGACATGGAACCCGCCGATCTGCAGGGCTTCACGCAGTGCCATTTCTTCGCCGGGATCGGCGGCTGGCCCCATGCGTTGCAACTCGCCGGTGTGCCCGAGGATCTGTCCGTCTGGACCGGCTCGCCGCCCTGCCAGCCTTTCAGCCAGGCCGGACAGCGCAAGGGACAGGACGATGACCGCCATCTCGTGCCCGCCTTCCTGCGGCTCGTCGCAGCCTGCCACCCGAAGCTCGTCTTCGGAGAGCAGGTCGCAAGCGCGGCAGTGCTCGGAAAGGTTGGCGGCGCGGCTCGAACGGCGACTGAAGGCAAGGCTGGCTGGGCGTGGTTCGACGCTCTGGCGGCTGACCTGGAAGCGGCATCTTACGCCGTCGCGGCGGCCGATCTGCCGGCTGCGGGCATCGGCGCCCCGCATATCCGCCAGCGGCTGTTCTTCGGCGCCGTCGCCTTGGACACAGGCGCGGGCGGGCTGGGCGACCGCCTTGGCGCGGGATCACAAGGACGGATCGGAATGCCGGGCGGTGCCGATCAACGCGCTGCTCGGCCGGCAGGTCTGGCTCGCGGGGTGGCCGACGGCGATGGCGGGCTCGCCCGCGACGCAAAGCGACAACGCGGCCGGCAACACCGATGCGAGCCGCAGGACGGTGAAGCTGATCGACTGGTCGAAGGCGCCAACCCCGCCGGGACCGATGCGACGGACGGCGTCTGGCGAGATCCTGACTGGCTCCTCTGCCGAGATGGGAAGTGGCGGCCCGTTGAGCCCGGAACATTCCCGCTGGCTGATGGGGTACCCGGCCGCATGGGGCTCCTGCGGGGTTATGGCAATGCGATCGTGCCGCCACTCGCGGCGACGTTCGTGACGGCGTTTCTGGAAAGCCTGCCGGAGGGTCCGGAATGAAACAGAGCCGCACCATGTCTCTGGTCGAGGCCATCACCAACGTGGTCGTGGGTTATGGAATCGCGGTGGTGACGCAGATCCTGATCTTTCCGGTCTTCGGGCTGCATACGACACTGGTGCAGAACCTGAAGATGGGTGCCATTTTCTCTGGGGTCAGCATCGCAAGGTCGTTCGCCCTGCGGCGGCTGTTCGAGGCGATCAGGATGCGGTCGATCCGGTCTAAATAAACGCCTGATGCTGGCGCGCACGCGCCGCAAGCTTCGGAAGCCCCTTCGCCGTGAGGTCGAGGATGAATTCAGGCGCCGTATAGGGGGGATTCCTGTAATGCGCGCGCAATTCCCGCAGGACAGCGAGTGCCTCGGACGGGTAGAGGTCGAAAGTCCGCGAGAGAAATTCGTCGGCATCAATTGCTTCGATGTCGTACTGCTCCAGCACTTCGATCGGAAAGTCGGCAAGGTTGTCGGTCACGATGTGCTGGGCGCCGCATTTTATGGCGGCAGCGAGAACATGCCGGTCATCTGCATCGGGCAGATCAAGAGACGCGACCAGAGGCTCGTACCCTGTGACCAGCGCTTCGGGGAAATGCGCCTGCATGGCTTGCAATTGGGCGCGGATGCTTTCTTCGAGCTGCGGCTTCAGCGCAAGAAGATTGCGCGACCATTCGTCAAGGATCTGCTCGGACCATCGCGCACGGAACAGGCCGGCATGGTAGAACCGCAAGAGAACGTCCCGCTTCCTGAAAGGAAACAGGACGTTCGCGTCGAGGAGGACGACAAAGCGGTCGGCGACGTGCATCAAGAGGCATCGAACTCCTGTCCAAGCCGGGCAAGCTCGTCGAGCGCAGCATTGCGCGCGGCGTCACGGCGCTCCTTGTAGGCCATCAGGTCCGCATGCATGACGCGCCGATGCGAGCCCACCGGGATGAACGGGATTTCGCCTTCTTTCAGCAGCTTGCTGAGATAGGGGCGCGACACGTTCAGGATGTCGGCGGCCTGTTGGGTGGTGAGCATGGCGCCGGTCGGAATGATCGTGACCATGTCGCCGCGGGCCACATGGCCCAGCAAGTCGATCATCAACTCGGCGATAGCGGGTGCCAGCCGAACGGGTTCGCCGCCGTCTCCGTGGATGATCAACGCCCCTTCTTCGGTGCGCGCATTCGCCAACGCAGTCGCGGCTTCTGCGGCGCTTGCGATTTCCTCTTGCGTCGGAAGACGGCGCGTCAGGTCAATCACTTCGGCAGTGTTGTCCATGGTTGATCCTCCGTTTCGCGTGTTCCCAAGGTTCAGGTAGCAATTGGGCGCCCCTGTTACAAGTGAAATAAGTGAAACAAACGAAAAAAGTGTAAAGGAAGTGCCTGCTGCGAAACGGCGGGCCAGCCGCCAGGGGTCACGAGGCGATCCGGTAAACCCTCCCTCTTTCGCCCTCCTTCTCGGAGACAACCTCGAGGCCAAGCCTTTTCTTCAACACCCCGGATATCGCCCCGCGCACGCTGTGCGGTTGCCAACCGGTAGCGGCAACGATCTCGGGAATGGTTGCGCCGCCCTCGGCCCGGAGCATCTCGATCAGGATCTCCTGCTTGCTGCCCTTGGGGCGCTGAACCGGCGCGGGCCCAGCGGGCGCGGTGTCCTCAGGCTCGTCCGTGATGCCGAGCACCTGATGGGCCAGCTTGGTGGCGCGCAGGGTGATGGGCCCGCGTTCTTCGTCATGCCGCCAGACGGTGTTGAGGTCGCTTGCCCTGATTTCCTCGACCAGCCCGCGCTTGAGCAGGCTTTTCAGGCAATTGCCGACGGGCCCGCCCTTGAGGTGCGGTGGTGTCGGGAACACGAGGGCGTCCTCGCGGGCGCAGGCGGTCGAAAGGATGACGGCCTGGGTGTCGGAAAGCTCGATCTGGATCATTGGGAACTCCGTGAAGCATCAACTTGATGCTCTCAGCTTTGCTCGGGGGCGCGCACCTATCCAGTAGAAGCAGCGCAACTTCATGGCGAATATGGCCGAGGATTGATCATCAATGCAGGGGATGAGCGAACGCCAGTATGCGGCCCATGTTGGCCTGTCGCGCGGCGCGATCCAGAAGGCGAAGGCGGCGGGGCGGCTGGTGCTGTTTGCCGACGGGTCCATCGATGCCGCGGCCAGCGACGCAAGAAGGGCCGAGGCAACCGACCCCTCGAAAAGCCGCCCCCGGCACGCATCGGCAAAGGCGGGCATGAAGCCGGTGCCGGAGGCGGCCGTTTCAGCCGTGGGCGAAACCTTGCGGGAACAGGGCATGGACACGCCAGCCAGCGGCGGGGGCACGACCTTTCTGCAGGCGAAGACCGCGAATGAAGTTCTGAAGGCGCAGGAGCGGCGGATTCGGCTTGCAAGGCTCAAGGGCGAGCTGGTGGATCGCGACCGCGCGACGGCGCTGGTGTTCCGGCTTGCGCGCGAGGAGCGCGATGCCTGGGTCACCTGGCCCGCGCGGGTGGCGGCGCTGATGGCGGCGGAGCTTTCGGTCGCATGCAGCCAAGCGACAGGTCAGGAGGTGTGCGTCGAGACGGCGGTGATGCAACAGGTTCTGGAGACCCATGTCCGCGCCCATCTCGAAGAACTCAGCGAGGTCAAGGTCAGGCTGGGGTGAACTCGCCGCCTCAAGCAGCGAAGCGGTAGGCGAACAGATCTCGGATTTCGATGGCGCCGACAAGCTGTTGAGCGCTTGGGGCCGCGGGCTGACGCCCGACCCGTGGCTGACGGTCTCGGAATGGGCCGACCGGCACCGCTGGCTGTCGTCGCGCGCATCTGCCGAGCCGGGGCGCTACCGCACCGAGCGCACGCCGTATATGCGCGCCATCATGGATGCGCTGAGCCCGGGCGATCCGGCACAACGCATCGTGTTCCAGAAGGCCGCGCAGGTGGGGGCGACCGAGGCCGGCAACAACTGGATCGGCTTCGTGATGCATCACGCACCGGGGCCGATGCTGGCGGTCCAGCCGACGGTGGAGCTGGCCAAGCGCAACTCGCGCCAGCGGATCGACCCGCTGATCGAGGAAAGCCCGGCGCTGAAGGAGCGCGTCCGCCCGGCGCGTGCCCGCGACAGCGGCAACACGCAGCTCTCGAAGGATTTCCCCGGCGGGGTGCTGGTGCTGACCGGCGCCAATTCGGCGGTGGGCCTGCGCTCGATGCCGGCGCGGTATGTGTTTCTGGATGAAATCGACGCCTACCCGGCCTCGGCGGATGAGGAAGGCGATCCCGTCGGTCTGGCCGAAGCGCGCTCGCTGACGTTCTCGCACCGGCGCAAGGTGTTCCTGGTCTCGACCCCGACCATTCGCGGCGTGAGCCGGATCGAGCGGGAATACGAGGCCAGCGACCAGCGCCGCTTCTTCGTGCCATGCCCTCATTGTGGGGAAATGCAGTGGCTGAAATTCGAACGCCTGCGCTGGGAACAGGGCCAACCGGAAACCGCCAGCTATCATTGCGAGGCCTGTGAGAGTGCGATCGAGGAACACCACAAGGCCGCGATGCTGGCCGCTGGCGAATGGCGGGCAACGGCCGCGGCACGTGATCCCCGCACGGTGGGGTTTCACCTCTCGGCGCTCTATTCGCCGCCGGGCTGGAAAAGCTGGGCCGACATCGCGCGCGACAAGGAGGCGGCGAAAGGCTCGGACGAGGCCGAACGGGTGTTTCGCAATACGGTGCTGGGCGAGACATGGGTCGAGACCGGGGATGCCCCCGACTGGCAGCGCCTGGCCGAGCGGCGCGAGAGCTGGCCCGCCGGCACGGTGCCGGAAAAGGGTCTGTTCCTGACCGCCGGGGCCGACGTGCAAAAGGATCGGATCGAGGTCGATGTCTGGGCCTGGGGCCGGGGGCTGGAAAGCTGGCTGATCGATCACGTGGTGATCGAAGGCGGGCCCGGTGATCCCACCTGCTGGCAGCGGCTCACTGATCTCTTGGGCCGCAACTGGCGGCATGAGGGCGGGGCGGAGCTGGGGCTTGCGCGGCTGGCGATCGATACGGGCTACGAGACGGCCGCGGTCTATGCCTGGGCGCGGGCGAATGGCTTTGCGCAGGTGGCGCCTGTGAAGGGCGCCGAAGGGTTCAACCGCGCCGCGCCTGTTTCCGGGCCGACCTATGTGGATGCGACAGCAGGCGGCAAGCGCCTGCGCCGGGGTGCGCGGCTGTGGACGGTGGCGGTCTCGACCTTCAAGGCCGAGACCTATCGCTTTCTACGCCTGCCACGGCCAACACCGGAAGAACTGGAGGAAGGCGCCGCATTTTTGCCGGGCAGCATTCACCTGCCGCACTGGGCCGACAGCGAGTGGATCAAGCAGCTGGTGGCCGAGCAGCTGGTGACGGTCCGAAACCGCCGCGGCTTTGCGAAGCTCGAGTGGCAGAAGATCCGCGAGCGCAACGAGGCGCTGGATTGCCGGATCTATGCCCGCGCCGCCGCCTGGATTGCCGGGGCCGATCGCTGGGGTGAGGCAATCTGGGCCGATCTCGAAGATCAGCTCGGCGTGCCGGTGGGTGAGGCAGTGCCCGCCGGAAGGATCGGGCGACCCGAGAGGCCGCCACAGACGACACGCCCGTCCGGCTGGCTCGGGCGCAGAAAGGGATGGCTTTGACCATGGTTGACTGGACAGATGCGGAACTTTCCGCCCTGCGGCGCGCCTATGCCCGCGGCACCACCCGGGTGAGTTACGAGGGCAAGACCGTGGAATACGGCTCGGCCGAGGATCTGTTAAGCCGCATCCGCACCATCGAGCGCGAGATGACGGGGGCAAACAGGCCCCTGCCGGTGGCGGGCTTTGCCGGCTTCAGGCGGGGCGCACGCGGATGAAGCCTGGCTGGTTCGACCGCGCCCTTGCCGGGATCGCACCGCGAACCGCGGCCCGGCGTGTCATGGCGCGTCAGGCCTTCGAGATGCTGGCCCGCGGCTATGACGGGGCGGCGCGGGGTCGGCGCACCGATGGCTGGCGCACGCCGGGCAGCTCGGCCGACCACGAGATCGCCACCGCAGGCGCCCTGCTGCGCGACCGGATGCGCGATCTGGTGCGCAACAACCCGCATGCGGCCAAGGCGGTGTCGGTGCTTGCCAACAACATCATCGGCGCCGGGATCATGCCGCGGGCGGCCAGCGGGGACAAGGCGCTGGATCGCACCGTCGATCAGCTGTTCGACGACTGGAGCCGTGAGTGCGACGCCGACGGGCAGCTCGACTTCTACGGGCTGCAGACCCTGATCTGCCGCGAGATGATCGAGGCGGGCGAGGTTCTGGTGCGTCGCCGGCCGCGACGGGCGCGCGACGGGCTGAGCCTGCCGCTGCAATTGCAGGTGCTGGAGGCGGACTTTCTGGACAGCACCAAGGCCGGCACGCAAGGCAGGGAGCGCA
>Ga0256829_1001021_pt1 | contig 24245 bp, 20 predicted proteins | sample 131447metaG_FD_185979 | JGI IMG/M metagenome (GOLD analysis project Ga0256829, IMG submission 185979) | Hydrothermal vent microbial communities from Lau Basin, Pacific Ocean - 131-447 | ecosystem: Environmental > Aquatic > Marine > Hydrothermal vents | place: Pacific Ocean: Lau Basin | collected...
CTATCGCCCTCAAAAACACCTTTTGTGTGGGGTTGGTCACTCATAGTAGCAGGGTCGCCAGTGAGTGCTAAGATAGCTCGTATATCGACCTCATTTGCACCAAGTAGGTCTGATTGGAGGGCAATTTTGTTGCGATCGCGCATACTCATCGTTGCAATGACAGGTTTGTCAAAGCGCTCTTGTAACATTTTTGCAGCAAAAAGTGCATTGTACTTGAGTTTGGCAAGTGGATTATCTGTTGTAGAAAATCCATTGACATATTTGTCAAGTTCTAAGTCGGCAATCTTTTCGATGATAGGTGAAAATTTTGCAGAGTGTGATGGGGTCGTCTCTAGGGTAATAAATGTATCATTATTTAGTGTATCTATGAGTTTATCAAACAAATAAAGTCCTCTTTGGCTATAATTGCGACATTATAACAAAAGAGAGAATATTTAATGCTAAAACTAGCTGTATTTGATTTCGATTCCACTTTAATGGATGGAGAAACGATAGATTTTTTTGCCGAGGAGTTAGGAATTGGTGAAAAAGTAGCCTCAATAACAGAAGAGGCGATGAGTGGACGGCTTGATTTTTTTGAGTCTTTACAACAAAGAGTGGCACTTTTAGAGGGACTTGATTTTGCAGTTGTTGAAAAAATTAGTCAAAATCTTCCTTATATGAAAGGGGCAAAAGAGACCATCGCTGCACTTAAAGCAAAGGAGATAAAAGTAGTTTGTTTTTCGGGAGGTTTTCGCACAGCAACAGGGTATGCAAAAGAGATACTCGGCTACGATGCTGATTTTTCAAATGTCCTGCATGAGAAAAATGGAAAATTAACAGGGCTTGTCGGTGGTGATATGATGTTTTCACACTCCAAAGGCGATATGCTTGTTCGTTTACAAAACATATTGGGTGTGAGTGAAGAAGAAACTTTGGTGTGTGGGGATGGAGCAAATGACTTAAGTATGTTTGCACATGCTGGCACACGTGTTGCATTTTGCGCACGAGAGATTTTAGAAAAAGAGGCGAATATTATCATAAAAGAGAAAGATTTGACCAAAATACTGGAGAAGATATAAATGTTAAAAAATACAGTGTGGAGACAATACCACAAAGAAAATGATTTTAGAGAAAAGCTTAGTGAGTTTTGTAAAATGGATGTTTTAGAAATCATTGCAGATGATAAAGTACTTTATGGTGTTCTCAAAGCAAAATTGACGAAAAAAGAGTTAAAACTTTTTGCGATGGATACAGCAGAGATTGCAGATGCACAATTAAAAGATGAATTTTCTTATGATGATACAGACTTAGAAAAAGCAAAGTTCAAACTCTATAAGAAACTCAAGCAAGATAAAACACGATTAGAATTTCGTGAAAGTAACCTACTTTAGGAGGATTTTAAAAGATACCCTTCGGGATTTTTCTTTATCTTCAAGGGTACTTTTAAATCTATTTTTTGTATAACTATTTGCACTTCCTTTGAGTAACTTTGTGAGTAAAACTTGTGAAGTTTTGTCACTTGACTTGAAAATGAAGTGTAAAGTATTGTAAGCTCTTGCCATCGAAAGTTTGGCATTATTAAGATAATTTGCAGTAAAATCTGCCCCTTTCCATTCGCTTGAAGCATGCCCATTGACTTCAAAACTCTCTATAATAGCTTGATTGTTTTTTAAAAAAATCATCATTTTTTGTGAGAATTTTTTTAAGAACTTTTTTTGTTTTGTGGTAAGTTTTGAAACTCCTGCTTGAAAATAGAGTGACTGTGCGATGAGATTCAAACTTAAATCTTCACCGATAGATAACTCTTTTTTTGCTATTTCTTCTTTAAAAATTTCACTTAAAACTTCGTAAGCATTTTTTATATTGAGAGAGATTTGTGCTATACTGAGGTCTTTATTGAGTTTTACTATCCACATATTTGATTCTTGAGAGCTTGGGTCTGTATGCATACCTACCGCAGCGATTTGTGAATTGTTCAAAATACTGAGTGCATGAAATGCATCGTAATTATCATTTCCAAAATGTGCTTGCTTTAAAAGTGCAAGATGAGAGTCAAAAAGCATTGCAAGGGCATCTGTGTTGTAAGTGTCTTGAACATATCCAACCCCAACAAGCATTCCATTTGAAAACTCTTGAATGTCCGTGATAACACTAGGATAAGTTGTAAAAATCTTTTGATCTGAGAGAATGTTTTTGTGTAAATCAAATTTTATAAGGCGTATTTGTTCTTTTTGCATATTGTCGTTTTGACTCAGGGCAACAACAAAAGTGTTATCTCGAAGTTTAATGATTTTATGGGGTGTAATATGTTCTTTACTTGCATAATTTTTTAACCATTCTTTATTACCATTTTCATCGAGTCGCATGAGTGTTACATCAATGTGCTTGTCATACTTTGTACTACTTAAAACAATGAGTGAACCATCTGCTGCTTCAACGGCATCGATACCTTTGTCATCATACAGTGTTCCATACTTTTTACTCCAAAGCTTGTGACCATTTTTAGTAAATCTTGTTAAGTAAATATCATTTTTTCCAAGACCCATTTGAAAAAGATTATCTGCACTCATTCGTGAAGTCATAGATGAACCAATGGCGAGGACACCACCATCTCGTAAAAGGAGCAGATTATCTAATCTATCATCATTTTGAGTTCCAAATTTTTTAGAAAATAGTAATTCCCCAGAACGACTGAGTTTTAAAATCAAGAGGGAACCATCCATGGTATGTCCACCTACAAAGTAGCCATTTGAAGGAGTTTTTACGAGGGATATTGCTTGACTCATGTTGTTGATATTTACTTTTTTATTGAAGATTATTTTTGCTTTATTGTTTACTTTGAGTAAATGCATGATTATCCCTGATTTGCCTGTGGCATCAGCAAGGTAATCAAAAGCACTATGGTATGTTGTCGTACTTGAAGTCGCCTGTGAAAACTCTTGAGCAAAACCAACAGCACTGATAGAACGGTCATAATCTTGGGTGACATCAAAGAGTTTGGCATTAAATGGCTTATGGATGATAAGTGAAAAGTCTTTGGTTTGGGCAAGGAGGAGTGTATGGAGCAGTAAACTAAAGAGAAAGAGATGTTTCATAGGGCTACTTTTTGCTATTAGTATAGCAAAAAATATTCCTAAATTCAAAAAGTGCTTATTCTACTGTCACACTTTTTGCTAAGTTTCTTGGCATATCGACATCATTTCCAAGTCTTACAGAGATTTCTAAAGATAAAAGTTGTACAACAACCATCATTTCAAAAAATTCTAACATATAATCCGTATGCTCTTTTGTTGGGATATAATCATCTGCTTTGTCAAATACGAGAGGACTAATAGCACAAATAGTTGCATCTCTTGCACTTAACTCTTCAACATTACTTTTACTTTTTTCATATAAAAGGTGTTGTGGTAGGAGGGCAATAGTTGTGAGACCTGGGTCTGCAAGTGCGATAGGTCCATGCTTCATCTCTCCACTTGGATAACCCTCAGCATGAAGATAAGAAATTTCTTTAAGCTTTAATGCTCCCTCAAGTGCCAAAGGAAAGAAAACATCACGCCCGATAAAGAAAAATCCATGTCCATTGAGGTAACGTTTGGAAAGACGACGGATTTTTTCATGGATGGTATCACTCACTTGTACACTTGCTGGGACTTCTCGAAGCAGTTGAATTTGTTTTGTGATTTCATCTGATGTAAGTGTGTTTTTCGCTTTTGCAAGGTAGAGACTGAGCATCCAAAAAACAGTTACTTGTGTTGCAAAAGCTTTTGTTGAAGCCACACCTTTTTCAACACCTGCACGGGTTAAGATACTTGCATCAGCTAAACGCACCATAGAAGAGTTGTCGACATTACAAATCACAAGTGTTTTTAGCCCTGCTTTTTTTGCCATTTTGAGTGTTTCAAGAGTATCTGCTGTTTCTCCACTTTGTGAAATGACGACAAAAAGAGTATCTGTCGTTAAGATAGGGTCACGGTAACGCAATTCTGACGCGACTTCGACAGAAGTTTTGATGCGGGCATGGCGTTCAAACATATAAGATGCGGTAAGTGCTGAGTGATACGATGTCCCACAAGCACAGAGTTTAATTTCTTTGATACCATCAAAAAGGTTTGCATCAAGCTCATCAAATAGAACTTCCGTTTCAGTGAGTCTTCCAAGCAGAGTGTCAGAGATAACAGTACTTTGTTCATAAATCTCTTTTTCCATAAAAAATCTATAGCCATCTTTTTGTGCAGAGAGTTTGTTGGTAGAGAGTTTTTGAAAGATTGGCTCTTTTTTTGTGCCAGTGATGTCAAAAATAGCGAGTTCATCCTTTGTAACATAGCCATAATCGCCATCTTCAAAGTAGTTCACATCAGTGCATTGCCCAATGAGAGGGGTGTCTGAAGATGCGAAGTATTTTTCATTTTCTGCATTGATACCTACAAGCATAGGAGAACCCTGTTTTGCAAAGAAGATTGTTTTTTCTTCACTCTTTGTAACAAGTAAGATAGCATAGGCACCTTCGAGTTCACTGACTGTTTTTGTAAAAGCTTCAAAGGCAGAAGTGGCACTTTTGAGGTTCTTTTCAAATTGGTGTACGATGACTTCCGTATCTGTTTGACTTAAAAATGTTACACCCTCAGCCACTAGCTCTTTTTTGAGTTGGGCATAGTTTTCTATGATGCCATTATGAACCACATAAGAGCTTTCCCCTAAATGTGGATGTGCATTGAGTTCTGTTGGTTTTCCATGGGTTGCCCAACGGGTATGCCCGATGCCAGCTGCAAAAGAATCTGTGACAAACTCTTTGGTTTTTTCTTCTAAGTTTATTAACTTTCCAACAGCCTTATAGCTTTGAAAATCATTTTTTTGTAAAACAGCAATTCCTGCAGAGTCGTACCCACGATATTCTAACTCTTTTAACCCTGATAAGAGGATGCCTTTCGTATCTTTTTCACCTAGATAGCCAACGATTCCGCACATATTTATTTTCCTTTTTCTAATAACTTAAAAATTTTGTCTCTATTATCACATAGTTTGTTTTGTTTTTCTATTAAGAAGCTGTCTTTTACCTTATATTTACTCGAATGTATCTTTGCTGTAACAATATCGATGTCTAAGGTTTCAAAAATATCTACAATGTATGCAAGTAAACCTTTTTGATTTTTTGTATGGACACTGATTTCGGCAAGTGTTTTGGAGTACTCACAATCGAGTTTAATTTCATCTTCTAAGAGTTTAACATTATGTATATGTACTTCGCGAGACATATCAAATGCATTATCTATGATATCTTGGACTGCAACAAGTTCATTGCCATCAACATTTTTTGTAAAATCAATTCTAAAGTATTTGACATTATCAAAAAGGGTGAAAATTTCCATATTGGCAACATTAAGATTTGCAAGAGAAGAGAGCAGATATGCAAGGTTGAGAGGAATTTTTCTATAGATTTCTACGGTGAGGTTATTTTTATTTTTAATGGTAAAATCATACTCTTTTATCTCTTTAGCAATTTTATATATCTCTAAAATATCATCAACAGAGTGCTTGAAAAAGAAAAGGTTTGACTCTATGGTAAGAATTTTTTTCTGTTGCAGACGCGAGAGTTCTTTAAAATCTCCATTTTTTTTGATTCTATTTTCAACAATCAGTCGCTTTTTTGCATCCGTAATTCTATCTGAATTTTCGGCAATTTCTAAGGCATTGATATATAAATCATAGAGCAGTCTTGAGTTAAAAGAGTTAAAGGTATCGCCTCCCACACCATTAATATCTGCATAAGTAAGGATATATAAAAGATTGAGGTTTTTAGTATCTTGGATTTTTGACATAAAGCTATAAAGTCTTTTTTCGTTGTGAATGTTCTCTTTAAATGCAACACTACTCATAAGTACATGGTTTTTGACTAAAATCACAGCTCGCTCAATAAGCTCCCCAGAGAGTCCAAGTTTTGTTAAAAAAGGAACGATGAGACGAGCGCCAACTTCACTATGGTCTTGTTGTCTTCCTTTGCCTGTATCGTGAAAAAGAGTGACAATTTTAAGGAGAAGTTTCTCTTTATCTGAAAGGGCATTATGTAATTTTGCAATAAAACTCTCCTGTATGTTCTCAAGAGCTTTAATACATTTGATGGAGTGGATGTCTACTGGATAGTGATGATAGCCATCAAACTGTGGCAGGTGCATCACTTTTCTAAAATTTGCAAAAAGATGGTGTAAAACCCCTGCATCATAAAAAAGTTTTAAGTAAGAATAGAGATACTTTTTAGATAAGAGTTGTTTTAAAAGTTGATATGTTTTGTCTTCTAATGGATGTATGATTTGTGTATAGGTGAATTGATTTAAAAAACCTGCATCATACTGGTACACTTTGTCTTCACGGCTTACAAGAATTTCTAAAAGGGTATTGATGTCTAAAATTTTAAGATTATACGAAGCGTAGAGTCTATTGTCGAGTTCATAGATGCCTTTACGAATTTGATGGTGTCTAAACTTGCTTACATAAGTCATATCGGCGATGTAAGGTCTGACCATTTTTTTGACAAAGATTTTTGTAAAGTTACTAATGCGCCATTGTGCTGCTAAAACCTTACTGACCATTTTTTGTTGTTCTTTAAAGCCTAGCATAGTAGAGACTTCAGGAACATACTCTAAGAGAAGTCTATCTTCTTGTTTGTTTCGGATGAGGTGTAATGCACTTCGCACTCTATAGAGTAATTCTAATGCAATACGATACTCTTTATACTCTAAATCTGAAAAAAGTTTCCCTGCAAGTTCATGAAGGGAAGTGACCCCATAAATAGTATGTGCAATCCAAAAAAGAAGATGAGAGTCGCGAAGCCCTCCAACACTCTCTTTGATGTTAGGTTCCATAGAGAGTGAGTACTTTTTGCGTCGCACTTGTGCTTCTTCTATCTTTGCTAAGATAAACTCTTTTTGTTTATGGAGTCGTATTTTGTTAAATTCTCTGCCTGCATTGTTCCATGTAAATGTAGAACCCACAATAAAGCGATTTTCTAAAAGGGCTGTTTTTATGGTTAAATCTTCTAAAGATGCTTGAAACAAATCACTCACGGTGTGAACACGATGTCCGAGTTTGAGTCCAGAATCAAGGGCAAGATAAAAGAGCTTTTCTATGATAAACTGTGTTTGATACCCCTCTATCTCTTCATAGACCATCAAAAGGTCTATATCACTATGCACAGAGAGTTGTTCGCGTCCATAACTTCCAAGTGCAATGATAGCGATAGGAATAGAGTTTCGCATCGGTAAGTAATTACCAAAAGTTCGCCTGAGGATTGTTTTATACATGAGAGAGATAATGGCATCAAGTTTTTTTGTATGTTTAACTAAAAAATCTTTTCCTTGTGAACTTTTAAAGAGTTCAGGTAGGGCAGTTTTATACTCTTTTATATACTGTTTAAAAAGTTTTGAGAGTTCAAAGTCTGAACCCCCATTTTCTATGAGGTTTTCTATTTCTAATTGTAAATTCATGAGTAATATATCTCTTTGTATTTTAGGCTTCATCTAAAACCAGTTTTGTATGCTCTTTCATAAAAGAACTTGATTCATTATAAAAATCTTGTACCGCTAAAAATTCATCTAAATGTTCAAAGAAAATATCTATAAGTTGTGGATCAAAATGTTTTCCTCTCTCATTTTTAAGTAGTGTAAAAATTTTTTCATTTTCCCATGCTTTTTTGTAGCATCTTTCACTTCCAAGGGCATCAAAAACATCAGCAAGTGCAGTAATTCGTCCATAAATATGAATGTCATTACCTTTTAAGCCTCGAGGATATCCACTGCCATCATATTTCTCATGATGTTCATAAGCGATAGTAGCAGCCGCCTTTAAAAGTGGTTTTTTTGAGTCTTTAAAAAGATTATAGCCTATATTTGCATGGGTTTTCATTACTATCCATTCATCATTTGTGAGTTTCCCTGCTTTATTTAAAATATTATCAGCAATACCAACTTTTCCTATATCGTGCATTGGTGAAGCGAGTGTTAGGTATTTGACTTCTTGCTCTTTAAGTCCATAGTGTTGTGCTAGTATTTCAGAGTATTTTGCAACACGGCGAACATGAAAACCTGTCTCTTTTGAACGGGTTTCTCCAATCTCCCCCATACGTAAAATAAGGTCTTCTTGGGTATGCTCTAAGTCTTCATGGAGATGAATAAGTTCTGTGATATCATTCCGAATAGCAATAAACTCTTCTATCTCTCCTTTTTCATTTAAAATAGGATTGATAGTGACTTCAACAATATAATTACCGCCATCTTTCGTTCTGTTTTTGACAACACCCGACCACGGTTTTTTTGCTAAAATAGTTTTCCACATCTCTTTAAATGCACTTTTTGGCATATCAGGATGTCGAACAATATTATGTGCTTTTCCGATTAATTCTTCTTGTGTATAGCCAGATATTTTACAAAATCCATCATTAGCATAGGTAATTTTTCCTGATTTATCAGTTTTGGAGACAATACTACTTCTATCAACAGCATTTTTATACTCTTTTAGGAGTTTAATATTTTTTAAAATATTTTGTTTGACGTGCAAACCTAAAAAGAGTGAGAAAATTGTGATGAATAACAATATCAATAATCCAACAGCAAATGTAAATTTTGCGTGTATAACATCTTGTTGAATTTCTTTATCTATATCTAAAAAATGATTTTGCTCAAGAGAATAAAAACTTTCAATAATATTGGTTGAGTTTATAAACCATTGCTGAGAATTATTTGTATAAAGATTTGTTTCCAAAATATTATGAAGAACTTTTTCAAAATATTGATAATCTGATGAATAGAGAATTTTTGTCAGTTCATTTTTATATTTATTGACCAGTGTTGCTTTTAATCTTTGGAGAGATACATCATAATTTCCTTTTGCTAAAAGAGCAATGTTTTGTAATTTCGTATTGTTGTTATGTGCCGATAAAATACCATTAATAGCACCACGCATTTGTCCTAATGCCTCTTTTGAAAAGGAAAGATTGGCATACGAAATAAGTCTATTTTTTAAAGAAGCATCCTTAACATCTTGAACAACTTCAAGGTAGTTTGCTTGTAGTTTTTGAATGATTTTCGTATAAAATAAAAATTCAAACTCTATGTGAGTAGATAAATGATGGATGTTTTTTCGTAAATCTTTTAACTGATTTTTGATTGTAATATAGGGATGATTATCTTGATGACTATACAAAAGAAAATCTTGAAGAGAATTATCAACATTATGCTGTGTATTTGAAAGTTCAATGGTAAAAAGCTTACCATCACTTCCAAGATACCCACTACTAAGTCCTCTTTCTCTTTGTAAATTATTGATAAGGAGAGAGATGCTTTTGATTTTATGAATGTTTGTTTCAAGTGTTTGGAGTTCTTGATACTTGATGTAAGTTTTTATAAAAAAATAACTAAATCCAAGCGCAATAATAATAATTGGTAGAAAAACAATGGTTTTGAGTTTATTTATTATTAGAGTTGTTTCTATATGAAGTTCCTTATCTTTCTTTGATTATAAACTATTTATGATTAATTTGATATAATAAAAAGTGTAAAATATTAACAAATTAGGAAAAACAATTATGACAATTACAAAAAGTGTAACATTTATAGCAAAAGACGGGCATGAAGAAAAAATGAAAGCATTATTATCAGCGATGGTAATTCCAAGTAAGGCAGAAAAAGGGTGTCTGTTTTATGAGATTTTTCAGTATGAAAATGATAAAAAAAGATTTATGGCAGTGGAGACTTGGGAAAATGAAGCGGCACTTGATGGGCATAAAGCTTCAGCCCATTATGCAACGTACAAAAGTTCTTATGAGCCATACTGTGAGAAAAAATATACAGATGAATTAGAAGTATTAGGATAAGAAATGGATAATTTATATAATGAAGAAAAAGCAAAACAGTGCAAAACAGATTTAGATTTACGAGTCTATACATCGAATCTTTTAGGACAAAACAATGAACTTGTTTTGCATGGTGGAGGCAATACCTCTGTCAAAAGTAGTGTAGCGGGTGAAGAGATACTCTTTGTAAAAGGGAGTGGTTGGGACTTAGTAAGCATTCAAAAAGAGGGATTTTCACCTGTAAAAATGGATGTACTTTTAGCTATGGCAAAGGAAGCAGACTTAACCGATATAGAGATGGTCAAACGCCAACGCCAAGCGATGATTGATGAAAAAGCACCCAATCCTTCTGTAGAAGCGATTTTACACGCACTTATCCCTTTTAAGTTTGTAGACCATACCCATGCTGATGCTGTTGTGACAATCTCAAATGCAGTAACGGGTAAAGAAAATATTAAAAAATTATTTCCAAACTTTTTGATTGTGGATTATGTGATGCCAGGGTTTATTTTGGCACATGAGATTTATAAGATGACAAAAGATTTGGATTGGGCAACTGTAGATGGGATTATATTACATAATCACGGTATCTTTACTTTTGATGATGATGCAAAAAAATCCTATGACAAGATGATAGCTGCCGTGAACACAGCAGAAGCATTTTTAGATGAAAATGCAATCGTAAACATAGAACATAAATATATGCACAGTGATTGTAACATTATGAAAATTGTCAAAGTGATGTCAAAACTTAAAGGCTATGATGTCTCAATTAACATTAACCAAACACCATTGGCAGCATTTTATGCTTCGCAAGAAAATTTACAATCATTTGCTTCACGAGGTGTCTTAACCCCAGAGCATATTATCCGTACAAAAAGAGTCCCTTTGATTATGGAAGATACGAATCTTGAAGAGCGATTAGAGGAGTACATGAAAGCGTATGAAGCGTATTTTGAGGAGTTTGCTTTTAATAAAGTTCTTCTGAATCCTGCACCAAATTATATGATTATCAAAAATCTTGCGGTTATCTCTTTTGGAAAAACACGCGAAGAAGCGCAAATTGTCAATGATATTGTCGAGCATACTATGCTTGCAGTTCTTCGTGCTGATAAACTTGGAGGTTATCAAAGTATTAGCCTCAAAGATAGTTTTGACATGGAGTACTGGGAACTCGAACAAGCGAAGTTGAAGAAATAATATGCAGTATTTGTTAGCACTCGATGCAGGGACAGGAAGTATCCGAGCTGTTTTGTTTGACACACAGGGAACGCAAATTGCCTTAGCACAAGAGGAGTGGACACACTTAGAAGAGCAGGGTGTTTCAAACTCTATGCGTTTTGATTTCAATGCAAACTGGCAGTTAGTTGTTGGGTGTATTCAAAAAGTTTTAAAAGATTCGGCTGTGAATCCAGTAGATATTTTAGCTTTGAGTGCAACAAGTATGCGTGAGGGGATTGTGCTTTATGATAAGGAGGGAAAAGAGCTTTGGGCAGTAGCCAATGTCGATGCCCGTGCAGCAAAAGAGGTACAAGAACTCAAAGAAAATTTTACTGGAATTGAAGCAGAATTTTATCAAGAGAGTGGACAAACCTTTGCATTAGGGGCTTTACCTCGTTTGTTGTGGCTGAAAAACAATCGCCCAGAGATGTATGCTCAAGTGGCTAAGATGTCGATGATAGGCGATTGGATTTTAGCAAAACTCTCAGGAGTGATAGCGAGTGACCCTAGTAATGGTGGAACAACGGGTGTTTTTTCTTTAAACAAACGCACATGGGTTAGTAGTATGGCTCGTAAAGTCGGACTCAAAGATGATATTTTTCCACCTATCTTAGAGGTTGGCTCTGTTTTAGGGTGTGTGAGTGAAAAGGCTTCTCTTGCTACGGGACTCTCTACTCAAACAAAAGTAGTGATGGGTGGGGGCGATGTGCAGTTAGGTTCTGCTGGACTTGGTGTAGTCAATGCTGGTGAAGTTGCCATTCTTGGTGGCTCTTTCTGGCAACAAATTGTCAATATCCCAAAAGAGACACACCCTCCAAAAGATATGGCACTCCGAGTCAATCCCCATGTGATTGCAGGGCTTTCTCAAGCAGAAGGGATTACATTTTTTAGTGGACTTGTGATGCGCTGGTTTCGTGATGCATTTTGCGATATGGAAAAACTCCAAGCACAAAAAGAAAATCGAGATGTTTATGAAATCTTAGAAGAAAATGCAAGGAAAGTTCCCGTAGGCTCTTATGATATTTTGCCTATATTTTCAGATAGTATGAAGTATGGCAAATGGTACCATGCTGCTCCGAGTTTTTTAAACCTCAGTATAGACCCAAATATCTGTAACCGTGCTGCAATGTTTCGCGCTTTAGAAGAAAATGCAGCGATTGTTTCAAGTATCAACCTTGAAAACATTCAAAAGTTTAGTGGTGTAACATTTAGTGAAATTGTTTTTGCTGGTGGTGCGAGTAAGGGCAATTTATGGTCACAGATTGTAGCAGATGTTACAGGGTATAGCGTGAAGATTCCAAGAGTGAGAGAGGCAACAGCTTTGGGTGCAGCTATGGCTGCTGGAGTCGGGTGTGGTGTGTATACATCACTCAAAAGTGCTGCGGAAGAGTTAGTTGTGTGGGAAAAGACTTATACACCAAACTTACAAAACAAAGCAATTTATGATGGCTTAAAAGAGAAATGGAAAAGTGCTTATGAAGCACAATTAAAGTTGGTTGATGATACTATCACGACATCAATGTGGAAAGCACCAGGATTATAAAATATGAAAAATAGAATAGACTTTGAAACTGCGTTAGAACTGTACAATATGGATTTTTTTGAGTTAGGAGACCTAGCCGATAAAAAACGCCAAGAGTTACATGGAAAAAAAACTTACTTCAACATTAACCGCCATATCAACCCTACAAATGTGTGTGCGGATGTATGTAAGTTTTGTGCATATAGTGCAACACGTAAAAACCCAAACCAATACACAATGAGCCATGAAGAGATTTTAAAAACAGTTTCTGAAATAGATACTCGTGGGGCAAAAGAGGTGCATATCGTCTCTGCACATAATCCAAATGTCACACTCGATTGGTATATGAGTATCTTTAAAAAGATTAAAACGCAGTACCCACATATGCACATCAAGGCATTAACAGCAGCTGAGGTGGATTTCTTGTCACGACATCATGGGTTGAGTTACGATGGCGTTTTAGACATGATGGTTGAAAATGGTGTGGACTCTATGCCAGGTGGGGGTGCTGAGATTTTTGACGAAAAAGTGCGTGATAACATCTGTAAAGGCAAAGTGACTTCTGAGCAATGGATAGAGATTCATAAAAAGTGGCATGAGCGAGGGAAAAAGTCCAATGTGACTATGCTTTTTGGGCATATTGAATCGCGTGAAAATCGTATTGACCATATGATGCGTATTCGTGATTTGCAAGATGAGACGGGCGGATTTAACTGCTTTATTCCCCTTGTGTATCAAACAGAAAACAACTACCTTAAAATCAAAAATCCAATCACAGCAAATGAGGTTTTAAAGACAATGGCAGTTGCACGGCTTGTGCTTGACAATGTGCCAAATCTTAAAGCATATTGGGTTACCTCTACCGTAAATCTTGCCCTTGTGGCACAAGAGTTTGGTGCTAATGACCTCGATGGAACAATAGAAAAAGAGTCTATCAACTCAGCAGCGGGGGCAAAAAGTGCTAATGGTGTTGTGCTGGAAGATTTTACAGCTTTGATTAAAAATAGTGGTTTTACTCCAGTGGAACGCGATAGTCTCTATAACGAGATAAAAGTCTGGTAAAAGTGAATATATCGGTTGTTATCCCTACATATAATCGGTATGCTCTTTTAAAACGAGCCATTGCCTCTGTATATGCACAAACATATCTTCCAAAAGAAGTGATAGTTGTGGATGATGGTTCGGATGATGCCACTTCAGAGATTCAAAAAGATTTCCCAAACATTATTTATATTTATCAAGAAAATAGTGGAGTTTCTTCTGCTCGTAATTGTGGTATCTTGGCTGCAAAGCATGAATGGATTACTTTTTTAGATTCAGATGATAGCTGGTTAGAGGATAAACTTCAAGAACAAGTAGATTTTCATCAAAAGAGTGGTGAAATTCTTATGAGTTACAGTGATGAAATTTGGATACGTCATCATCAAGAGATAAAAATCCCTAAAAAATTTAAAAAAATAGGTAAAGATGTTTTTTTAGAAAATCTTGCTTATTGTAATATCGCGCCTTCTTCTGCTTGTCTGCATAAAAGTTTATTTGAGCGCTATGGTCTTTTTGATACTAGTTTAGAAGTATGTGAAGATTATGACTTATGGCTTAGAATCGCATCACGAGAGAAGATAGCTTTGATAGATAAAAAACTCATCAAAAAATATGCTGGACACGAAAATCAACTCAGTTTTAAACATTGGGGGATGGATAGATTTCGAGTGAAAACATTGGAAAAGATTTTAATAGATGCTTCCCCTCTACGCAAGAGAGACATCCAAGAAGTGCTGATAAAAAAATACAAGCTACTTTCAAAAGGTGCTTTAAAATATGATAAAAAGCAAGAGAATGCTTTTTATCAAAAGAGAATAAAGATTTTAGAAGCTATGTAAGAACATGTCCTACAAATTTACTCATATTATCTAAAATATCGCCCCCTTTACGAAAGCTGAGTCCACAAGATTCATAAGCAAAAAATACTCCTGCTTGGTATTTTAAACCCTGATCATCTTTTGGAAATTCTACAAACTCTTGGTATATTTTTTTATGATTTTCGTAAGGTCCTTCTGTTTGAGTCGAACAAGTCCCATCTTTTTCAATGATTTTTGTATTGGCTCCTTCTCTCCCAAAAACAGTTTTCTCTACTTGTTTTGTATCAACAAGTGGTTCAAAGGATGTTTTTAAAAGGTATGGAGAATCAGGGAAAAGGTCAGTAAGAATTTTGAGCATACCTTTTGATTGAAAGAGAAGTGTGTAAGCAGGATTAAGGATAATTGCTTTTTGATTGTTCATGATATTTGTGAGTGTTGTTGCGAGTTCTGGCTCATCAATGGCTATATCTTCCCATGGGTAGAGTTTAAACCAGTATTCATAGTTGTTTTCATCAGCATCGTAAATACCCTCTTCATCAAAGTGTGTATTTTCTAAGTATTCAAATGCAGTATTAAATCCTGCATCAGTTGCGATTTGTTGGAGGAGTTTGGTTGTGACTTCTTCTTCATCATTGTTGGAGATAGAAGAGAAAAGAATTTTCCAGCCATCATAGCGTTCATCAAATTCACTTGTATCGTCAAAAAGAGTAATGAGCCTTTTGAAGTTTTCTTGAATAGATTCGTAGATAGTGTTAAATTGTTGCTCTTCATCCATGTTGTTATGTTCTAACAATGCCCATTGGAGGAGGGCTGATTCAAAAAGGGAAGTAGGGGTATCTGCATTGAACTCGATGAGCTTGATGGGTTTTCCATCAATCCCACCTGCTAAATCAAAACGCCCGTAAATATGCCAATGCACATCATTTTCCCAACTTTTTTTAATGACATCTACAAGATTAAAAGGGATGCCTAGTTCAAAAAAGAGGTCATTTTCTATGACATGCTCCGCTGCTTGTACATACATATCATACAGGGTATTGCCCGCTTCATAGTAGGCTTCTGCTTCTTGATGTGTGACTTTTACGAGTTGGTCACTCACATATTTACTTGCATCACTGTCTGTATGCCAACTAAATCCGAGCGCTTCGAGTTTTTCATCAGGAATGCTTTGAAGGTTGTGTAATTGTATCATCCGCCGAAAAATCCTCCGCTACTTCTTGTAGAACTCTTTTTTGAACTTCCAAAAAAACTCTTTTTTGTGGAAGATTTTCGAGCCGCTTTTCCAGCAGCTGAACGGCTATAAGCACTTTTATTTGCACTTGTTGCGTTGCGTGAGAAGTTTTTGTTATTCATCAAAGAGTTTGCTATCATATTTCCCATGAGTGAGCCTGCTGCAACTGCGAGGATAGTCCCTGCAAGACCCATTCCCTCCGAGCCACCATTTGGCTGTGTCGTTTCACTGGTACCATTTTCTACTTTTTGGTACTCTTGCTCGGCGAGTGCTTTCATCTCTGCTTCATTCATAAAGCGTTCTGTCACATTACCATTGGCATCTTTTTCACGAATGATTGCACGCGATGGTCCATCTGTAGGCATCTCTTCAACAACGACATATTTTCCATTGGCTTGTTGTTCAATGACTAAAAATTTATTTTGTGCTTTTTCTTGAGGTGCTTCACAGCCAGTAAGTACACTCATCATGAGGAGTCCAGCACTTCCAAGTCCGACTCCAGCAGAGAGCGAAGAGATATGTTTCATATGTTTAATCCTTTAGTAATCTTTTTTTATCTAAAATTATAACTTTTTTTAGTTGATAATCGTAAAACGTGACATTTTTTCTACCATTATAATAGCTATCGCCAATATAAGTGTATTTTTTATCTTTGAGTATGATATTTTTTTGCATGAGAATCATTTTACCAACACTCTCTCCAACAGAAGGTATAAAAACTGTAGAAACTAGCATAAATAAAACACCAACAATGGCAACTGCAAATTTTGTGTAGCCTATGAGAAAGCCAATAAAGAGTGTGAAAAATGCAAAAATGTAGATGTTTTGATGGTCAGCAAACAGAACATTATAATAGAGGTCAATGTTATGCAAATCAATATAGTGGATTTTAATCCCTACAAATAGAAATGCGTCTAAGAGAAAGGTAAAAAGTATACCACTTAAAAGTGCTTGTACAAGTTTGCTCATCGTAATCTCCTTTTTGCTTTTTGTGTTAACTTTATGAGTGAAGATGCCCTATGCTCATGGAATCTATTTTTATCTTCTATTATTATATCTGCTTTTGCTTCACAAAAAACTCTTTCAAAACTTTTTCCTGCTGCATTTGCTGATGTTGAGTAGTACCATGGGGCATTGAGGAGAGGAGAGTTATGTCGTGGTGAACTCACTCGAAAAGAATTGTTTTTGACTATAAAAGTCGTTTTACGAGCGCGACGGACAAGTTTTTTGTATTTTGAAGGGATTCGAGAGGGAAGACTTTTGAAATTTTTGTAGACTTTTATAAAAGGCTTTGTATCTGTTCTTGATTTTATGGTTTGTAATTTTGCTTCATCTTGTGACAAGAAACCGACAGTAGTGTCGGTTTGTGTGAGAATGACATTCACTACTTTATAAGAAAGTCTTGTAGTGCTTTTGAGCTTGTCCATGAGTCATTGCCCATTTCATCAAGTGCAAGGATAGTCGCTCTTGCTGCACTCAGTGTTGTAAAGTAAGGAATACTACGTTTAAGTACTTCTTGACGAATCACAATAGCATCTTTTTTACTTGTGTTGTTGTCTGAGGTATTAATCGCCATGGCAATTTCATCATTTTTCATACTATCTTCTATATTTGGACGTCCTTCAGAGATTTTGAGAACAACATCACATTCGATACCTGCTGCTTCTAAAATAGCCTGTGTTCCTTTTGTTGCAACAAGTTTAAAGCCATGTTTGACTAAACCACGACCAATCTCAGCAGCATGCTCTTTGTCTGTATCGACAAAAGATAAGAAACATGTTCCCTCTGTTGGGATTTTATTGCCAGCAGAGAGTTGCGCTTTTGCAAAAGAGACTCCAAAGTTTGAGCTAATACCCATGACTTCACCTGTTGATTTCATCTCAGGTGAAAGGACTAAGTCAGCACCATAGAGTTTATGGAAAGGAAATACTGCTTCTTTGACGGAAACATGTCCTTTGAGACGTGGTTTTAAGAGTCCATTGACTTCTTGAACTATGTCATATTTGTCATAAAATGCTAAAGAACTTCGTAATGTTTCACCCATCATCACTCGTGTTGCCACTTTTGCGAGAGGCATACCTGTTGCCTTACTTACAAAAGGGACAGTACGGCTTGCACGAGGGTTTACTTCTATGAGATAGATTTCATTTTGGTAGATTGCATACTGCACATTCATCAATCCTACCACACCTAGACCAAGTGCGATTTTTTTTGTTTGTGCTTCTACTTGTGCAACCATAGCATCGGAGAGATTGACAGGAGGGAGTGAACATGCACTATCTCCTGAGTGAATCCCAGCCTCTTCGATATGTTGCATAACAGAACCGATATAGACCTCTTTTCCATCACAAATACAATCAACATCAAGTTCTATAGCTTGATCTAAAAATTTATCTATAAGTACTGGAGCTTCATTAGAAACAGAGATAGCAAGTTCCATATACTCCGCAAGTTCTTCTTGAGAGTAAACGATTTTCATCCCTCGACCACCAAGAACAAAAGAGGGACGTACAAGGACTGGAAAGCCTAGGCGTTCAGCAATTGGAGCAGCATCTTCTTTTTTTGTAGCAAGACCATTCTCTGGTTGTTTGAGTCCATTTTTTATAACAAAGTCACTAAACTGTTCTCTATCTTCTGCAAGGTCGATGACAGCTGATGGTGTTCCAGAGATTTTTGCCCCGATTTTTGTCAGTCCGTCTGCGAGTTTAAGTGGTGTTTGCCCACCAAAATGGACAATAATTCCATCAGGTTGTTCATTTTCAATTACTTCACGTACATGCTCAAAATCAATTGGTTCAAAGTAAAGGACATCTGAAGTGTCATAATCTGTAGAAACTGTTTCAGGGTTACAGTTGTGCATAATAGACTCAATACCCATCTCTTTAAGTGCAAATGCAGCATGGACACAGCAGTAATCAAACTCAATCCCTTGACCGATTCTATTTGGACCACCACCTAAGATGAGGACTTTTTTCTTTTCACTTACACGTGAAGGTACATTTGCAAGTTGTGTGATATTTGTACTTGAGTAAAGGTAAGGGGTAAGCGCTTCAAACTCTGCTGCACACGTATCTACTTCGTTAAATTCAAGGCTAACATTTAAGGCTTTTCTCGCTTCATATACTGCATTTTCATGGACTGTTTTGCCACTGTTTTTTTGTATCAGTTGTGCAATGCGTTTATCTGAAAAACCATCTACTTTCACATCTCTCATAAGGTCAGCATCGCTTAAAACTGCATCTGTAATCATTGCTTCTTTTTCAATGAGTTCTGAGACTTGGTATAAAAACCATGGGTCAATAGCACAAGTGTCAAACATCTCTTCGATGCTCATTCCTCTACGGAAACCTTCGGCTACATAAAGCATTCTATCAGCATTTGGACGACGAATTTCATGTTTTACAAACTCGGTATCTGCATCAATCTCATCAAAACCACATAAGCCTGTCTCAAGGGAACAGAGTGCTTTTTGCATAGATTCTTTGAATGTACGGCCGATTGACATCACTTCACCAACTGATTTCATACTTGTACTAAGTGTACTGATAGCTTCAGGGAATTTTTCAAAAGTAAAACGCGGGATTTTTGTGACAACATAATCAATGACTGGTTCAAAAGAGGCAGGTGTTCCTGTAATGTCATTGGTGATTTCATCGAGTGTATAACCAACAGCAAGAAGTGTTGCAACTTTTGCGATAGGGTAGCCAGTAGCTTTAGAAGCAAGAGCAGAAGAACGGCTTACACGAGGATTCATCTCGATAACAATCATTCGTCCCGTTTTTGGGTCAATAGAAAACTGAACATTACTTCCACCCGTATCCACACCAATCTCACGTAAAATATCAAAAGAGGCATTTCGCATTCTTTGGTACTCTTTATCTGTGAGTGTGAGTGCAGGGGCTACAGTAATACTATCTCCAGTATGCACACCCATAGGGTCAAAGTTTTCAATCGCACAAACGATAATACAGTTGTCTGCCTTGTCGCGGATAACTTCCATCTCATACTCTTTCCAACCAAGCATGGACTCCATGATTTCGATTTCACTCACAGGAGAAGCAGATAGACCTTCTTGTGCGAGTTGTTTAAACTCTTCCATATTGTAAGCGACACCTGAACCACCACCTGCAAGGGTAAAAGAAGCACGACTAATGACTGGAAAACCTATGCGTTTGACAACTTCGATAGCCTCTTCTACGGTATAGGCATTTTCACTTTTAGGTAAATCCATACCGATTTTAATCATCGCTTCATTGAATGCAGAACGGTCTTCACCTTTATGGATAGCTTCTGGAGTAGCTCCTAGAAATTCAATACCTTCAAGCATTCCTTTTTCATACATACTTGTTGCTACATTGAGGGCAGTTTGTCCACCCATTGTTGGTAAAACAGCATCAACATTCTCTTTCTTAATAATCTCTGCAATTACATCTTCTTTGATGGGTTCGATGTAAGTTCTATCTGCAAATTCGGGGTCAGTCATAATAGTTGCAGGGTTAGAGTTAATGAGAACTACACGGTAGCCTTGTTCTTTAAGTGTTTTAACTGCCTGAGTTCCAGAGTAGTCAAATTCACAAGCTTGACCGATAATAATCGGGCCTGAACCTATAAGTAAAATAGTGTTAATGTCGGTGCGTTTTGGCATTTTTACCCTTTGAAATAATCTTTAAAAATTTAGAGATTATAGCCAAAAGGCACTTAAAATTTGATGAGTTTTTAACTCTCTTTTTTAATACTCAAATGTATAGATAAGAGAAACTAATCCTGAGTAAATAGTATTCTCTTCAACAAGTGGGCTTTGTCTTGCCTGTGAGGAGAGTTTTTCTGCATGAAGATTTACCAGTGTAGAGAGTTTTTTTGTGAGGGGGTATTGTATATATGTTTGTAAACCTATCTGAACACCAGCACTTGCAGAGTATTGATTTCTTAGGCTAGTAGCTTCTTCTGCTCTTACTCCATAATAATAGTCTGTAAATGCAGTAGACTGGTAAGTGAGTAAAAGACTTGGATAGATTTGAAGTTTTCCAATATTGAGTTCATAGCCGAGTTCAGTTTGGGCTATCCAAGCATTATTTTTATGTAAGATATCTGTCAAAAGGGAGATGTCTAAAAATGTTTTTTCTTTTTGAAGAGTAAACGCAAGACCCGCTTCAACAGAAGTTTTACGCTCTTGCATACCTGCTAAAAAAGAGGAGTCTGAAGCTTTGTAGCCATAGACTCTTGGCTGTGCAGTAAAAGAAAATCCCCAAGAAATGTCGTCACTTTTAGAACCATAAAAGTAGACTCCAAAACGGGTCCATTTAATATAAAAAATATCACTATTATAATAAATAAAAGGGGAGGGAAGGAGAATATCATCAACACCTTTGTAGGGTTGTGTTTGCAAATAGGGTCCCATACCAAGTGTGATTTTTTGCTTTTCTTCATTTGCATAAAGTGTGCTAATGAGGAGTAAAAAAAAGAGTATTAGTTTCATTTGAGTTTCCTTATCAGGTGAAAATAGTTTGGATTGTCTGCTTTATAGTATTGGTCAACGATAACATTTTGATAGCCCTGTTCTTTTTCAATAGAACGAACATGACCAACTTTTAAACCTTTAAAAAATATAGTATCGAGTCCAGAAGTAACGACTTCATCTCCCACTTTTATATTAAACCAAGAGGGAATAAACTTGACAATTATATACTGGCTATTGTTCCCATGTGCGATGCCTGGTGCATGTTTTGAACCAACAAAAACAGAGTAAGAACATTGAATGTCACGATTTAAAAGACCAAGTGCTTGACCGTTTTTGGAGATAACAATGCCTGCAACATACTCTTTATAGGTAAGACCATAAATTTTACTTGCATTATAATCAGGAATTTCCATCCAAATTCTGTTGAAATTACCAAACTTTTGGTAGGAGAGTGTCCTTATAAGAGAAACCTCGGGTTTTATTGTGAGAGAAGAGTGGCTTGCTTTATATAAATCATTGATTTCCATGGCAAGTTGGCGCATGACAAGATGATTGTTTTCATACTCTTGCAGTGAAGTTGTGAGCTTTTTTATCTCTTGTGCTTGGAAAAAATGCTGCTCATAGGTATCTTGAAGGTACTGTGTTGCATTGTGATAATAACTTTTGATAGTGTTGAGTGATTGAAGAATAGGTCTTTGGACTACATTTGTATAGTAAATTGCACTCACAGAGAGTGCAACTAAAAGAATAAAAAAGCTAAATACTCTTTTATTCATTCTCAAAAAGTTCTTGGAGTAAGTCTATCTCTTCAAGAGCACGACCAGTTCCACGTGCAACAGCAAGTAAAGGCTCATCTGCTACATAAACAGGAATACGAACGATGTCTGAAAGGTATTTATCGAGTTGGCGAATAAGCGCACCGCCTCCTGTGAGGATGATACCATGGTTTACAATATCTCCTGCTAAATCAGGTGGCATTTGTTCTAAAACATCACGTAAAGCTTCTGCAACTTCTTTGAGTGGCTCTTTCATCGCTTCACGTACATCTTCACTTGTTAATTCTACAGAACTTAAAAGACCTTCAACTTGGTCACGACCGTTGACTATCATTTTGAGTTCTTTGTCAAGTGTTATGGCTGTCCCTATCTTGATTTTAATCTCTTCAGAGACTCGTTCACCAATGAGTAGATTGTATTTTTTACGGATGTAGTTCACGATGTTTTGGTCTATTTTATCGCCTGCGGTACGGATTGATTTTGAGAGTACAAGTCCACCAAGTGAAACAACACCGATTTCAGTAGTACCACCACCGATGTCAACAACTAAATGTCCTTGTGGTTCACGAATATCAACTCCTGCCCCAATAGCAGCGGCCATTGGTTCTTCTATAAGAAAAACCTCTCTTGCACCTGCACTGAGTGCTGATTCTCGTACTGCTTTTCTTTCCACTTGTGTAAGTCCATACGGAACACATATAATGATACGGGGCGAGATAAGTGCGCTACGTCCATGTGCTTTTTGGATAAATTTACGAATCATTTTTTCTGTCATATCAAAATCTGCGATGACACCATCTCTCATTGGACGGATTGCTCGAATGTTGCCTGGAGTTTTTCCAACCATCTCTTTTGCTTCTTTTCCAACAGCAAGGACTTTACTTTGACCGAACTTTTCAGTTTTGACTGCAACAACAGATGGTTCATTGATGATAATCCCGCGTCCTTTTGCAATTACAATTGTATTTGCTGTTCCTAAGTCGACAGCCAAATCATTGGAAAAAAGTCCTATTATTTTGTTAAATATCATGCTTAGTTCTCCTTATGCAGTTTTTTGTGTTGTTTTTTTGATATAGACAGGTTTTTCACCATCTTCTATCACTTCTTTTGTGATTAAAACTTCATAATCTTCATACTCTGGAAGTTCATACATAATATCAATCATATTTTCTTCTAAGATAGCACGAAGCCCACGAGCGCCAGTTTTACGTTTGAGAGATTTTGCCGCGATAGCACGAAGAGCATCTTCTTCAAAATTTAATTCTACATTATCAATACTAAAGAGTTTTTTATACTGTTTGATAAGAGAATTTTTTGGCTCAGTGAGTATGCGAACCATGTCATCTTCACTTATCTCTTGAAGTGACGCAATAATCGGCAGACGTCCAACAAGCTCAGGAATAAGTCCAAAATGCACTAAGTCATCAGGTTCTACCATGTCAAATGTTGGTTTTTTCTCGTCTTTTGTTTTTTTCTCATGTCCAAATCCAAGAATATTTTCACCTTGTTTGCGTTTGAGTATCTCTTCAAGACCATCAAAAGCACCACCACAAATGAAAAGGATGTTTGTTGTGTCTATAGAAGTAAACTCTTGATTTGGGTGTTTTCTTCCGCCTTTAGGTGGAATGTTTACAGAAGAACCTTCTACGATTTTTAAAAGTGCTTGCTGTACACCTTCACCACTCACATCTCGAGTAATAGAGCGGTTTTCACTCATACGCGCTACTTTATCGACTTCATCTAAAAAGATGATGCCTTGCTCTGCGCGTTTGATGTCCCCATCTGCTGCTTGGAGAAGTTTTGTTAAGATGTTTTCCACATCTTCACCAACATAACCAGCCTCTGTAAGACTTGTCGCATCTGCAATGGCGATTGGAACATTTAAGACTCTAGCGATAGTTTGTGCCATCAATGTTTTTCCACTTCCTGTTGGACCAATGAGTAGTACATTTGATTTTGCAATTTCTGTATCATCATCTTCAACATGGTGAAGTTTAAAGATTCTTTTATAGTGGTTATAGACAGCAACACTCAAGAGTTTTCTTGCTCTTTCTTGACCAATAATGTATTCACCTAAAAAGTTATCTAACTCTTTTGGTGTCATAAGCTCATTGACTGTTTCTAAAAGTTGTGCATTCTTCGTTTGCGAACCTTCTTTCTCATCACCAAACATGATTTTGTAAGCAGAAACTACACAGTTTTTACAGATGTAAACACCATTTCCAGCAATTAGGGGGTTTTTCTCACTTTCACTTGCATCACAAAAACTACAGTTTCGATGTGTCATATATTTTTCCTCTCAAATGGTATGCCTCTTTTTGTAGCAAGTACAAAATTGCATAGTTTTTTTACATA
>Ga0256829_1001022_pt1 | contig 24224 bp, 28 predicted proteins | sample 131447metaG_FD_185979 | JGI IMG/M metagenome (GOLD analysis project Ga0256829, IMG submission 185979) | Hydrothermal vent microbial communities from Lau Basin, Pacific Ocean - 131-447 | ecosystem: Environmental > Aquatic > Marine > Hydrothermal vents | place: Pacific Ocean: Lau Basin | collected...
TCGATAAGCCTGTTGATAAAAAACAGACGTGAAGCGGCTTATTCTATTTGATTGTGATGGTACGCTCACCGATTCCAATCGTCTGATTGTGCAGGCGATGCGGCAAGGCTTTGATGCGCATGGTTTAGTCGCGCCTGATGCCGCCCTTGTGCGTCATGCACTGGGTCAATCATTGCGTATTGTGATTGATACCTTGTTGCACATGCAAGGCTATGAGCAACATGAACATTGGATTGAACCTATTGCGCAGGCTTATCGCAAGCATTATCGGCAAGGGGAAAAAGATGTTGGTCTATATGCAGGTGTTGAGTATGTGTTGCAAACATTAAAGCAGCGTGGTTATCGCATGGGTATTGTGACAGGGAAAAGTAAATCAGGCTTGGAGCGGGTATTGCAGGATTTTGATTTACATGCCTATTTTGATACCTATAGAACGGCAGATTGTTGCCATTCCAAGCCGCATCCAGAGATGGCTTTGGCATGCATGCATGAGCTGGGTATGCAGCCAGAGCAAACGGCATTGGTTGGTGATTCACATGCAGATATGCAATTGGCAAAAAATGCTGGGGTGATGGCTATAGGGGCTTGTTTTGATGATGAGGATGTTGGTGATTTAGAATCACAAGGCGCAAAATATATGGTGTATTCTTTTGAAGCGTTGCTGGACTATTTCCCTGCGCTTGCGTGAGTATGCGTAAGGGTTCAAGCTACAGCGCTAAAAATATGGGTGTAGAGGTTGCAAATGATTAAGAAGATGGTGAAATATAGTTTAAGTGTATTGGTTTTGGTGGTCATTGTATTGTTGGCTATTCCATTCTTTCTCGATGTAGATCATTACAAACAACAAATTGAACAAGAGGTTGAAGATGCGACAGGTCGAGCATTGCAGATTGGCGAGATGCATGCCTCATTATTTCCTTGGGTAGGTGTAACCCTTGATCAAGTGACATTGGCGAATAGAGAGGGTTTTACAGCGCATGATTTTCTTAAAGTTAAACATTTAGATGTGCAGGTGGCATTCTTACCCTTGCTAAGCAAAGCCATTGAAATTAAGCGTTTTAAACTTGATGAGCCTGAAATCTATTTAGAGCGCAATGCAAAAGGTGAGGGCAATTGGGAAGATTTGTTGCCAGCCAGTTCAAAAGAGGCAGCGCCAGCAAAGGGTAAAACCACAGCAAAACCTGCGCCTTCTTCCAGCCCTTCCACTTCGCCTGCATTGGCAGCCCTAACTGCCGAATCGCTAAAGCTGAAAGATGGCAAGTTCACTTGGAAAGATGATAAGGCTGGCAAAAATATAGTATTAAGTGATGTGCAGGTGTTGTTGGATGATGTGCAACTCAAGCACCCTGTTTCAGCCCGTATTTCAGCGCGTGTGAATGGTGATTTGATTGAGATGCAGGCCAATATTGGTCCATTGCTTGATGTGTCTCATTTGGATGTTGAGCATTTACCCGTGCAATTGATTGTTAAAAGTGATGCGATTGCTTTGAAATCATTTGCATCTTCATTGCCCGCATTGCCTGAAATGCTGGGTGATATTCACCAAGCCAGTCTGATGCTCAATGTGCAAGCAGAGCAACGTCCAGATGGCGTACGGCTATTGGCAGGTGATGCGGCATTAACGGCAGCATCCAAAGTGGCGCTAAGTTGGAAAGTGGAAATGCCCAATGCCAATGCATTGCATATCAAAAATATGGCGGTAAGCATCAATGATAAAGCATTATTGCATATGCAAGGCGATGTTAAAGATTTGAGCAAAACGCCGAATTATCAAATACGTGTACAAAGCGAGAAAATTCAGCGTGCATGGTTAAGCGATTTTGTGCCTGCATTAACCCAGATGTATGCAGCGCATCCTGCACCGTGGGACAGTGTTAAATTGGGTGCATCGCTGGCAGGCTCAACCCAACGCTTGGATATTCGTGATATGCAGTTGCTATTGAATGATGAGATGTTGCAATTATCAGGCACAGCAAACTTTAGCAAAGCGCCCGATATTCGATTGCGGGTTGCTGCAAATACATTGCATATTGATCCTTGGTTGCCACAGCCCAAAGAAGATAACAGCAAGCAAGCTGGTGAGAAGCCAGCATCAGCCAGTGATGCGGCAAAAGTCCCATCCAAGGATACACAAAATGCTGCATCAAAAGATGCCCCTTCACCAGATGCAAGCTCACCAGATGCCACACCTGCTGCAGTTGAGCCTGATTTGCGTTTCTTAAAACCATGGCGTGTTTCATTGCAATTGCAAATTGAGCAACTTTTGATGCGCGGTTTGGCGATGGAGCATTTGCGCGGATCGCTCAATGGTGAGCGTGGTGTATTTAAGTTGGATCCCTTGCGCTTTGATTTGGCTGGTGGGCAAGTGCGTGAAGTCGCCAGCCTGAATGTCAATCGTTATCCAGCCAGTTGGACAGAATCTATTCATATTTCAGGGCTCACATTAAAGCCTGTGCTCAAAGCCTTGGCGGATACGGATTTATTGGATGGTACCATGCAATTGGATACCCATATTCAAGCCACAGGTCTATTGCCTAAAGCATCGTTGGCATCGCTCAATGGTACAGGTCAATTGTTATTGCAAAATGGACGTGTAAAAGGCTTTGATATTGCAGGCGCATTGCGCAATCTTAGCTCATTGGGGACATCTAATAGTGGTAGTCAATACACTGATTTTGCACAGTTGCAGGCAAGCTTTAAGATTCGCAATGGTATTGCAAAAAATGATGATTTATTTATGGCATCGCCATTGTTTCGCTTAACGGGTAAAGGCATTGTAGATTTGCCTGCATCCACCTTGGATTATCATGTACGCCCGAAATTGATTGGTTCTTTGGTTGGGCAGGGTGATACGCTCACGGTAAGAAAAGGTTTATCGGTGCCTTTGCATATCTTTGGCGCATTGGCATCGCCAAAAGTGCGTCCTGAGTTGGATGCGAAATCAGTGATTGAAAATATTGGTGGTGTATTGGGTAGTGGTGGTGGTGCTGTGGGCGGCGTGCTTGGCAAAGTATTGGGTGCAGGCGGAAAAACCAAAAAAACTACCCCTAAGCAAAAGGCTGCCCCAACAACGCCAAAACAAAAGGCTCAGAAGGCACTGCAAGGCATACTTGGATTTTAAGTGTGGCATCTTTTGAATATATCAGGGTGCATCCAGAGCGACCGCAGATTCGCCAAGTTCGCCGTGCTGTTGAAGTATTAAAGCAGGGTGGCTTTGCCATTGTGCCTACGGAAACGACCTATGCGATCATGATGCTGCCCAAAGCATTGCAAGCGCAAGATGCAGTGCGAGCATTAAGGGGTTTGGATGATAAGCATTTGTGGTCTTTGGTGGTATCAGATTTATCGCAAGCATCGCTGTATGTGCGCATGGATAATCAGGCACATCGTATCTTAAAGCGTTGTTTACCTGGGCCTTATACATTTATTCTTCCTGCCAATGCATCTTTGCCCAAGCGTGTGTTTGGCAAGCGAAAAGATGTGGGTATTCGTATGCCAAGTCATGAGGTATGTTCCATGCTCTTGGATGAGCTTGGTGAGCCATTATTGGCGACCTCCATGCAGTTTCCTGATGACGATGATATTGCTACAGATCCAGAGCAGATAGCTGCACGCGTCAAACATCTCCATGCTGCATTGATGGATGCGGGTTGGGGTGGGATGATGCCGACCACAGTCGTGGATTTATGCGAAGATAGATTTGAAGTATTAAGGCAGGGTTTGGGTGATTGGCCGCTCGGTTGATAATATGATGAAAGCACAAGGAGCTAGATAAGTGAGACAAGACGCGAATATTGAAGAAAGTTTTTCTACAGACATGACACGCGAGGAGCGCAAAGGCGCTGTATCGCTGGCGAGTATTTTTTCACTGCGTATGTTGGGTCTATTTCTGATTCTTCCAGTGTTTTCAACCTATGCACATGGGTTAAAAGGTGCATTGGAGCATCCTGCGCTTGTGGGCATTGCATTGGGGGCATACGGATTAACGCAAGCGATTTTGCAGATTCCTTTTGGTATGTTATCCGATCGCTTTGGTCGTAAGCCTGTGATTGCTGTTGGTATGTTACTCTTTGCATTGGGTAGTGTGATTGCAGCTATATCCACCAGTATTGAAGGCGTATTGCTTGGTCGAATTATTCAAGGTTCTGGCGCAGTGGCTGCGGCTGTGATTGCGTTGGCAGCGGATTTAACGCGTGATGAACATCGAACCAAGGCAATGGCAATGATTGGCATTACCATCGGTATTTCGTTTGCGATTTCTATGGTGCTTGCGCCGATTTTGAATGCTTGGATTGGTGTATCGGGCATTTTCTGGTTAACAGGTGTATTGGCACTGTTCTCCATCCTGATTTTGTATGTTGTGGTTCCTGACCCTGTGAATACATCTCACCATAGCGATAGCGAAGTAACCATGGGCATGTTTTCAGATATTTTAAAGCATACAAGCCTGCTTCGTTTGGATGCAGGTGTGTTGATGTTGCATGCATCGCTAACTTCACTGTTTGTGGTCTTACCTTTGGTTTTGGCAGATAAACAATTGGATTTATTGGCCATGCCCGATCAATGGAAGCTTTATTTGCCAGTGATGTTGCTCTCTTTTGTATTGATGATTCCATTGATTATCGTGGCTGAAGCAAAACGGAAAATGAAACAAATTTTTGTACTCTCCATTACCATGTTGATTGCAGCATGCGTGATGCTTGCCATAGGTCATGCATCTATCATGTGGATTGCGGTTGCATTGTTATTATTTTTTATAGGCTTTAACACTTTAGAGGCAAGCTTGCCATCCTTGGTAGCAAAATACGCCCCTGCTGGAGCTAAGGGCACGGCTGTTGGTGTATTTAACACCAGTCAATTCTTTGGTGCGTTTTTAGGCGGGTTATTGGGCGGGTTGGTGTATCACCCCGATATACAAAATTATGCTACAGTATTTTGGGTGGTTGCAGGTGTGCTTGTATTATGGCTGTTGATTGCATTGGGCATGCCACAACCGCCCTATTTGGCATCGCGCTCTTTTCAGGTGCATGTAAAAAATCAGGATGAAGCCAATGTTTTGCGAGATAAGTTGCTTGCCTTGCAAGGTGTGGCAGAGGCAGTTGTTGTGCTTGAAGAATCGACGATTTATTTCAAAGTTGATAGTAAATCTGTGGATGAAAAAGAAGTCTTTGCAGTCTTAAAGGGTTGATAACGGCGATATTGTTTAGCCAAGCATGTTGCGTGGCATGAAGGGAGAAATAATGAAAGATTTTTTTGAAAATATATTGTGGAATTCACGTTATGTCGTCTTGCTGGCGGTATGGTCATCCATTGTGGGTATGCTGCTGCTATTTATTTTATCCGCTATGGATATGGCGCATTTGGTCTGGGAATTTATTGAGATGATTTTTTTAGGTGTCGAAAAAGTTGATTTTCATGTCACTGTGGTAAGCCATGTGATTACAGCCGTAGATGATTTTTTATTGGCAACGGTATTGTTAATTTTCGCATTGGGATTGTATGAATTATTTATTTCCAAGCTTGATATTGCAGCGGGTGATGATAATGCGGATAATATACTCATGATTTCCAGCTTGGATGATTTGAAAGATAGGCTGGGCAAAGTTATCTTGATGATTTTGATTGTGGCATTTTTTAAGAATGTGTTACATGTAACATTCGATGAACCACTGAATATTTTATATATGGGTGCGGGTATTTTAATGGTATCGCTTGCCAGTTATTTTAGTCATAAAGCAGGATCGCATAAGTAAAGCTTACTCAGAGTCGTTGTTTAGATTTTTTTGAACCGCAAAGTACGCGGAGTTTTGCAGAGGAAGAAGAATATAAGCCACAGATGAACGCAGATAAACACAGATAAATGTTATGCGACCATATAAAAACATTCCCACTGTCACCCCGAACGCAGTTGAGGGGTCTTTCAGTACGTGTGTCAAACAAGGTTTCTCCGCTGCGGTCGAAAAGACAAACTCACCACGAAGCACACAGAGAACACGAAGAAACAGTGTCTGTTAAGCGTAGTCAAAGCATCTTAGTCTCTGTGTTTCCTATGATGGAAAAATCTAATTTATATCCTTTCTAATAACTGCTCAATATCACGAATCATTTTTTTGCGCCCAAAGAGCAAACGAAATTGCCCGCCTTGATGTTGTCGCCATAAATGTGCAGCGCGTATACCTGCAAAAAGAAGTGCACGAATTTTTTTCGTATTTTGGCTTTGGCGCAAAATTTCAGGTTTGCCATGTATCACAATGCGCGGTTTGATTTGGCTCACCGTTTCACCATAAAGTGCTGCAATGGCAGCGATAACATTTTCATGGCTAGGGCTACCAAAATATGCCACTTGTTTTTCAATGCGCTGCATGCCCTGCGCGATTTTTTCAAGTGTGGCGGGCTGTTTGCTCAATCGTTTTTCCACAGCAATCATACTGGCAGTATATGCCATCAAGCTTTTGCTTTGTTCAATATTATCGTCTGATAGCAAATGCTTACTGAGCAGCAGCCCAGATTTAAGATGGTTGCTGCCGCCAAAAGTAGCTTCAGGCTTTGTTTGGGTTTGCATAAACAGGCTGGAAATAAAGGCATGAAAATCTTCACCATCGCATATACCTTTGCGTGCAATATCATTGACCAGTTTTGAGGTTTGTATCAGGGCTGCCAGTGCAATGATTCGGGTATGTGCATGGTCTTGATATGGCATGGCGGCATTGTGACCTGATGGACGAAGACACTCAAGGAGAGGATATGAATGATGGCTTAAATAAGGTTCGACAAGCCTTATTGGCAACCCAACCTGATGATAAGATTGATTGCACACGTCAAGCCTATCATTTGATTCAATCTGCTGATTTATCGCATATACATGAGGGGTTTGGTGAGCCTGTTGATGTGTATGCACCAGGCATACCCGATAAACCAGTATTGGTTAGGGGTGGCGAAGTGCCCAAACGCGCTATGGGCACATTAGAAGGGCGTAAAACCATGATGCATGCCATTGCGCATATTGAGTTTAATGCGATTAATTTGGCATTGGATGCTGTGCAGCGTTTTCCTGCTATGCCTATGGCTTATTATCAGGATTGGATGCGTGTGGCTGCGGAAGAGGCATATCATTTTGAATTGATTCGTGCGCATCTGCGCCATTTGGGTGGCGAATATGGCGATTACCCAGCGCACAATGGGCTATGGGAAATGGCGGAGAGCACCGCTTCTGATGTGCTCGATAGAATGGCTTTGGTTCCTCGCGTGCTTGAAGCGCGGGGCTTGGATGTAACACCGGGGATTCAAAAGAAATTAAGAAATGTGGGCGATGCGCATGCAGCGCATTTGTTGGATATTATTTTTGAAGATGAAATCGGGCATGTAGAGGTGGGTAGCCGCTGGTTTCGTTATGTATGCAAACAGCGGAATTTAGAGCCTACATCCACATTCTTTAAGCTGGTGGATCAATATTTTTCCAAGGGTATTGGTGGTGTTTTAAATTTGGATGCGCGAGAGCAAGCAGGCTTTTCCAAAGCTGAAATTGAAAGGCTGGTGGGTAATCCTACGTTATAAATTTGAATTTGCCCGAATTTTGACTGTTTGTGTGTATACGCTTAATAGTGATTTTCATTATTATACAAAAACTTCTATTAAGCATGCATAATTTGCCGATTCAACCCTTTTAAAAGACGAGGCGGCCTTGCACACCAGCCTAACTTTATAATAACCATCTGTATCAATAACCTTGATGGTTTTATGAATTGCAGTTCCTTTTGGCGATACAAATTGACTAGGACGATAAGTCTCAGAGACCACCACAAGAAAGCAACGAACATGAGGTTTATTTGATTTTACCGCAACAAGCCTCTGTAAATCGTTAGTTATTGATCTTTTACTTGCCTTGGCGCGCTTTACTTCAATTATATATTCAGCCTTCAATTTCTTATTTTTAACTGAAGCAATTACTAAATCTACCCTTGCTCTTTCAGTAAGGATTGAAGATTGTTCACCGCCTTTAATAAATTTTGAAAACTGAACTTCACATTTTAGCCGATATTTATCTGGCAAATGCGCGTGAATTAAATTGCTTATTTCGGCAACTATCGCACTTTCCCCCAATTCATAGTACCGATAAATGGATCTCCTGTGCCCCATCCAGTATGTGACACCTTGTAAAGATGGCTTTATCCATTTTGGTAAATCTTCGATATTAACCTCCTAGTCGCTAACATATATTACACATCACTTTTAGTATGTATTCGGATTGCCAAAGTGGCAAGTCCACACTATATATTTATTAGATTACCTTTGAAAATTTAGTTTCGCCCTGTTTAGCACGAAGATGTTCATCAAATGCCATCGCAATATTGCGAATCAATAAACGTCCAGCGGTAAGCACTTGCATACCATCATCATGGAATGCCACCAAACCATCATCTTGCATCACTTTTAAATCTTCCAAGGCATCTGCAAAGTGTGCCTTGAAATCAATCCCATATTCGGATTCAAAGGTTTTGTAGTCCAAAGAAAAATCACACATCAAACGCATAATCACATGGCGGCGAAGATGATCCTCTGAAGTCAATTGATAACCACGGAAAACGGAGAAGTGGTTGCCTTGAATATCGGCTTCATAATCATCCATGTCTTTGGCATTTTGGAAGAAATTGCCGCCCACATATCCAATAGATGTGAGCCCCAAACCAATCAAATCACAATCGGCATGCGTGGAATAGCCTTGGAAATTGCGATAAAGATTGCCTTCGCGCTGGGCAATCGCCATTTCATCATCAGGCTTGGCAAAATGATCCATACCCACAAACACATAACCAGCATCCAGTAGTTTGTTGATGCTATGCTCCAAAATATCCAACTTGGTTTGAGGGCTTGGAATATCAGCTTCATTGATGCGCCTTTGTGGCATAAACATCTTGGGTAAATGCGCATAGTTAAACAATGCAATTCTATCGGGTGAAAATTCAATAATCGTATCCAGAGTCTGGCTAAAGGTTTCCACAGTTTGATGCGGCAAGCCATACATCAAATCAATGTTCATGGATGTAAAACCATGGGCACGTGCATCGTTGAGTACGCGCAAGGTTTCTTCTTTGCTTTGAATACGATTCACCGCTTTTTGCACAATCGGATCAAAATCCTGCACGCCCATACTCATGCGATTAAAGCCGCATTCGCGCAATACTTGCACTGTATTCTCTGTGCATTCGCGTGGATCCATTTCAATACCATATTCACCTTGTTCATCAGGCACAAAATGAAAACGTTTGTGCAAATGGTCGGTGAGCTGGTGCATTTGCTCATCGCTTAAAAAGGTGGGTGTGCCACCGCCAAAATGCAGTTGTGTGACAGGGCGTTGGGTATCGCCCATAGCATCAGCAACCAAATCAATTTCTTGGATAAGCAAATCCACATAGGGCTGCGCACGCTCGTATTTTTTAGTCACGATTTTATTGCATCCGCAGTAGTAACAAACCGTATTACAAAAAGGAATATGGATATAAAGTGATAATGGAGAATCAGCGTTTGCCACTTGTTTGAGTGTATTTGCATAGACATCGCCATTGATACCAGTATGAAACATAGGCGCCGTTGGATAAGAGGTATAACGCGGCCCTGCTGTATCGTATTTTTTAATCATGTCGATATTGAAAAGATTGGAAGAGGATTGCTGGATAGTCATGGTTGCGAAGCGTCTACTTCATGCTATAAAAAATCAAATAAAAACAAGTAGTTGATTGTTTTTATCGGGTATTATCTTGCGCCTTAAGATGGTTTTTTAGCCATGTTTTGGCTGTGGATTCACTGTCAATCAAGCCATCCAATTGGGCTTCGTAGGCAGCACGCAATATTTCACCCATGCCTTTACCTGGCTGAATACCTTGTTGTATCAGTATTTTACCTGTGAGTAATGGTGCTTGTTTATCTTGTTGCAGGGATAATTCGGCAGCTTTTTCAAGCCAAGGTAGTGCAGGTCGGCAAGGTGGGGCTGGCGCTCGCCCTGATGCATCGGCTTCAACCAGCATTTCCCACAATTCAATATTTGCAGGTTCAAGTCTATGTGCCAATCGACGAATAGCTCGAGCCGTAGGCTTTCCACATAAATGGGTGATATGATCGTGCACCAGTGGGTGCACATATTCGGCAATGCGTTTGGGCGCAGCGATACGTTTCAGAAAAGATTGGGTGGGGGCAAAGCCTGCTTCACTATGGTTGGGCGAGCGGATATGTCCGTTTTCATCTGTGAATGTTGTTTTAGGTTTACCCAAATCATGGCATAAGGCAGCAAAAAGTAGATATTCTTTGGTATTCTCATCCAAATGTTCGCGAGCAGCAATAGCGGCAGCCTGATTGCAGACTTGTAGGGTATGCACCCATGCATCACCTTCTGGATGCCAACGCGAATCTTGTGGGCAATCCAATAAGGCTTGTAATTCAGGATAAAGCGATAGCCAAGTGCTATCTTTTAAAGCTTGCAAACCTTTGGCTGGATAGGGGGCATGCGCCCATTTTTGCCATTCATGCCATACTCTTGAAGAGGATAAGCTTGTAGCTTCGGGCAACAATTGTGCGCAAAGTTGGGTGGTTTCTGGTGCAAGGGTTAAATCAAATCGGGCGGCAAACTGCATGGCACGTAACACACGCAAAGGGTCCTCTGCAAATGCGGGGGAGATATGACGCAGGGTTTGCTGTTGTAAATCTTGTTGCCCACCATGAAAATCGAGGAACTCACCATTAAGCGGGTCAAACATCATGGCATTGATGGTGAAATCACGCCTTAAACTGGCTTTTTCAGGCGCAAGTTCAGGATTGGGCAACACATCAAAGCCTTTATGCCCAGTGGTGGTTTTGTATTCAGTGCGTGGCATGGCAAGGTCAATTTCAGTGCCCTTAGCCCAGAGTTTTATCACACCAAATTGTTTGCCGACTTCTTCGATATGCCCAAAGGTGCGGGCGAGTTTAAGAATAGCTTCTTTATCCAAGCCGTAGACTTCTATATCCATATCATGGGTAGTATGTTGTAAATATAAATCGCGAACGCATCCACCCACCAACCATGCATGCCCACCCGCTTCTTGGATTTGAAGGCACAAGGATGCGATGATATCAGGAAGTTGCTTAGCCCATAAATCTGTGGGTGGAGATTTCTCTGTCATATCGCTATTTCATATTCGACAACCCATAAAAGCAAGTTTATGTTCGGGTGTGTTGTAAAAAGGAGGTATGCCATGCGTTGGGCAAGTGGTATTCATCGGACAAAATATTTTAAACGTAAAAAACTCACCGTTGTTGGCTCTGGTAATGTGGGAGCAACGGCTGCATTTTTAGCTGCGCAGCGTGAATTGGGTGATGTGGTTTTGCTGGATGTGGTGGATGGTGTGCCCCAAGGCAAGGCATTGGATATGTATGAAGCATCGCCTATTTTGGGTTATGATGTACAGATTACGGGTACGCAATTGTATGAAGATACAGCCGAATCTGATTTGGTGATTATCACAGCGGGCATTGCACGCAAACCAGGCATGTCTCGCGATGATTTGTTGGCAACGAATGTGAAGATTGTTGCCGAAGTGACCAAAAAGATTGTGGCGTATTCACCTGAATGTGTGATTTTGGTGGTGACCAATCCATTGGATGCCATGGTGTATACTGCCAAGCAGGTTTCAGGTTTCCCCAGAGAGCGCGTGATTGGTATGGCAGGGGTGCTCGATTCGGCGCGTATGCGCTCATTTATTGCGGAAAAATTAAAGGTTTCGATGGCGGATGTATCAGCTTTTGTATTGGGTGGGCATGGGGATACCATGGTTCCATTGCCGCGTTATGCCACAGTGGCTGGTATTTCGATTACAGAAATGATGTCGCAAGAAGATATTGCTGCGATTTGCGAGCGTACAGCGCAAGGCGGCGCAGAAATTGTGCAGCTTCTCAAAACAGGCTCGGCATTTTATGCACCCGGAGCGGCTGTAGTGGAAATGGCAGAAGCGATTCTAAAAGATAAAGGGCGGATATTGCCATGTGCGGCTTATCTTGATGGTGAATATGGCGTGAATGGCTATTATATGGGTGTGCCATGTCGTTTGGGTGGTGGTGGTTTGCAATCGGTGGTGCAATTGGATTTAACCAAGGATGAAAAAGATGCCATGAATGCATCATTGGATGCGGTCAAAGATTTGGTGAAACAAGTGGATGGCTTGGGTGTATTTTAGTTGTTAATAGTACAGTATTTCGGTACTGTTCGATTTCTTTGTGGAGGTAATCATGATTGAAACAACAGCCAATGAATTTCGTCAAACTTTAAAAGAAAAAGTAGATGCATGTGTAAGCAATCATGATGTGCTTCGTGTTAAACGGAGAAATGGTGAGAATTTTGTTGTATTGGGTGAAGAGGATTGGTGCGCGATTGAAGAAACATTATATTTGAATCAGTTTGCAGGGCTTGTGGATTCCATTCATCAAGCTGCGAAAGAGCCTTTATCTGAAGCAACATCATTCAAGGATATTGAACTTTGACGTGGAACATATTGCTTTCCAAGCAAGCGATGAAAGATGTGAAGAAAATCAAGCAGGCAGGGCTATCTGCAAAGTTAGAGGCCTTGTTTGTGTTATTGGAAAGCAATCCTTTTGTTGTTCCGCCAAGGTATGAGTCTTTGGTGGGCAATTTGGATAGTTTTTATTCTCGCAGAATCAATATCAAGCACCGCTTGGTATATGCTGTGGATGAGAAAGAAAGAGTAGTACATGTGCTGCGCTGTTGGACGCATTATGAATAAGAATGATATGATTTTTGGAGATATAACATCATGAATATCCATGAATATCAGGCTAAAGAAATCCTGCGGGGTGCAGGCATCAACGTTCCACGTGGGAAACTGGCGCTAACGGCGGACGAAGCTGTGTCTGTGGCAACAAGCTTGGGTGGCGATGTTTGGGTGGTGAAGGCACAGATTCATGCAGGTGGACGCGGCAAGGCTGGTGGTGTTCGAATTTGTAAATCTTTGGATGAAGTCAAAGCAGCTGCAGATGCTTTAATTGGCTCCATATTGGTCACCAAGCAAACAGGTGCGGCAGGTAAAGAAGTTGGCAAGGTGTATATCGAAGAAGGTTTGGATATTGCCCAAGAATTTTATTTATCTTTATTGGTGGATAGAGAAGAAGCGTGTGTTTCTTTTGTCGTGAGTCCTGCGGGTGGTATGGATATTGAAGAAGTAGCCGCGAATCAGCCTGAAAAGATTCAAACCTTTCCTGTTCGAGATATTGAAACGGCAGATTTTTCAGCCTTGGCTGCATTCTTGGGCTTAAGTGGTGATGCGGCGGTGCAATGTGATGTTTTGGCAAAGCAATTGTATCAGGTGTTTGTGGCAAATGATGCAGCGATGCTGGAGCTCAATCCTTTGGTGCTGACGGGGACGGGCGATTTAGTAGCATTGGATGCCAAGTTTGTGGCCGATGATAATGCCTTGTATCGCCAAGAAGCGATTGTGGCGATGCGGGATTTAAGCGAGGAAGATCCGCGTGAGATTGAGGCGGCGCAGTTTGGGCTTAATTATATTCAGCTTGATGGCAATATTGGCTGTATGGTCAATGGTGCGGGGCTTGCGATGGCAACCATGGATATGATTCAAATGAAGGGCAGTAAACCTGCCAACTTTTTGGATGTGGGCGGCGGTGTCACCATTCCAGCGGTCACAGAAGCGTTCAAATTATTATTCTCAGATCAACATGTGAAAGCGGTGTTGGTGAATATTTTTGGCGGCATTGTGCGTTGTGATATTATTGCACAAGGTCTGCTTGAAGCGATTAAAACCCATCCCATGAATGTACCCGTGGTGATGCGCCTTGTGGGAACCAATGAACAAGCTGGGCAAGCTTTGGTGAGAGATGCAGGGCTGGATGTGTATTGGGCGGATGATTTGGATGAAGCGGCGAGTATTGCCGTGAAGGTGGCATCATGAGCGTATTTGATGGATAAAAAGGTCATCATTATTGCTGGTCCGAATGGGGCAGGTAAAACCACCTTTGCATCGGAGTTTTTGCCCAATGAAGCGGCTTGCCCTGCGTTTATCAACGCAGACTTGATTGCAGCGGGTATAAGTCCATTTCGACCTGAAACGGTTGCGCTGGAAGCTGCTCGCCTTATGTTAAAACAGATGAAGTTATATGCTGAACAAGGCGAAAGTTTTGCTTTTGAGACGACTTTGAGTGGACGATCATATATGAGCTTAATTAAATCTTGGCAGACTATGGGATATAAGGTTAAACTATTTTTTCTTCAACTTCCTAGTGTTGCGTTTGCACAGGCTCGCGTGAAACAACGGGTGTTGCAAGGTGGTCATTTTGTTCCAGATGATGTGGTGGAGCGAAGATTTTATAAAGGAAAGGATAATTTTTATCAGTTTTATCAAAGTATGGTCGATGAATGGGCTATTTACGATACTTCGACGACTGAAATTCAGTTGTTGGATGAAGGAGCGAGAAATGAAACTTCCAAATAAAACATTATCGCAAGATTCAGACTTTCAGAGTGCGCGTGTTGCAATGGAGCGTGCTCGTATCAAGGCGATAGAGAAAGCTAAACATACGAATCAAGGCATGGTTGTATTTGAGCATGGGAAAATTGTGGATATAAAGCCAGAGGTATTGAAGCAGATGGGTTCATCCTGAACCCTCACCCCAATCCTCTCCCTTAAGAAGGGCGAGGGAGAGAGATTAAGGAAAGGTATATGAGTGTATTACTGGATAAAAACACCCGTGTGATTTGCCAAGGTTTTACAGGCAAGCAAGGCACTTTTCATTCTGAGCAAATGCTGGCTTATGGCACCAATTTTGTGGGTGGTGTTACGCCGAAAAAAGGCGGGCAAACCCATCTTGGTAAGCCTGTGTTTGATTCGGTGGCTGATGCTGTGGCAGAAGAAGGTGCAGAGGCGACAGTGATTTTTGTGCCGCCGCGCTTTGCTGCCGATGCGATTGTGGAAGCATCTGATGCAGGTTTGCGTTTGATTGTATGTATAACAGAAGGCATACCCGTGTTGGATATGTTGAATGTGAAAGAAAAGCTGAAAGATAGCCATGCCGTGCTGATTGGCCCGAACTGCCCCGGTATTATCACGCCAGGGGAAGCGAAAATTGGCATTATGCCTGCGCATATTCACAAAGCGGGTCGAGTGGGTGTGATTTCGCGCTCGGGCACACTCACTTATGAAGCTGTAGATCAACTCACACGTGTAGGTTTGGGGCAGAGCACATGCATTGGCATGGGTGGTGACCCGATTCATGGTATGGATTTTATTGATGCATTGAAGCTATTTGAAGCAGATGAACAAACCGAAGGCGTGGTCATGATTGGTGAAATTGGTGGTGCTGATGAAGAACACGCTGCTGAATATATCAAACATCATATTTCAAAACCCATCACTGCATTTATTGCTGGCGCGACAGCTCCTAGCGGCAAACGCATGGGTCATGCTGGCGCGATTATTTCTGGAGGTAAAGGCACAGCCGAAGCCAAATACACAGCCTTACAAGATGCGGGTGTAGCCATTGAGCATAATCCAACATGGCTTGGACAACGTATGCTAGACTTGATTTAGAACCTTGATCGTGAATATAAGAGGTTGTAAATTCATTTGTGTATCTGCTAAGCAAGTATGGAACGAGAGGAAATAAAAGCCCTAACGCGGGAAGAAGGCAAAGATTAAAATTGCGATATACTTGTGTAATTTTAGCTGTATGTTGAAGAAGCTTATACGTTAAAACGAAAGTGCATTACATCACCATCTTGTACAATATATTCCTTACCTTCAAGGCGCATTTTTCCAGCTTCTTTGCATTTTGCTTCACCACCTAGGCTAACAAAATCTTCATAAGCAATGGTTTCCGCTCGGATAAACCCTTTTTCAAAATCATTGTGAATCACTGCCGCAGCTTTGGGCGCAGTATCACCCACATGAATGGTCCAAGCCCTTACTTCTTTGACACCAGCAGTGAAATAAGTAATTAAATTGAGTAATGTGTAAGCGCTACGGATCACTGTGTTTAACCCTGGCTCTTTAAGTCCCAAATCAGAAAGGAATTCAGCTTTGGATTCCTCATCCATTTCTACCAGTTCAGATTCAATCTGTGCGGATACAACAGCCACTTCTGCACCTTCTTCTTGGGCAAATGCACGCACGCGATTCACATAGTCATTGCCATCAGGCAAAGAGCCATCATCAACATTGGCAATATAAAGCACAGGTTTTGCCGTGAGTAAACAGTATTCTTTGATTTTACCCATATCATCGTCATTAAGCTTTTGGCGGCGTACGGTGATGCCATCCTCTAAGCCTTTTAACACGCGCTCTTGCACTTCCAATAAAGCAAGTGCTTCTTTGTTGCCAGATTTGGTAAGTTTTGAAGTGCGCTCCACTGCCTTTTGCATGCTCTCCATATCTTTAAGCATGAGTTCAGTGTCAATCACTTCAATATCAGAAAGTGGGTCAATTTGGTTGGCGACATGGGTGACATTATCATCATCAAAACAACGCACGACATGGGCAATGGCAGAGCATTCCCGAATATTGGCAAGAAATTTATTGCCCAAACCTTCACCGCTGGCAGCACCCGCTACTAAGCCTGCAATATCAACAAATTCAACCACAGCATGCTGCATAGCTTGTGGTTTTACTATATCCGCCAAAGCTTGCATGCGCGTGTCTGGGACTTGAACCAAACCGACATTGGGATCAATGGTACAAAAAGGATAATTGGCGGCTTCTGCGCCACCACCATTTAAAGCATTAAATAAAGTTGATTTGCCGACATTGGGTAGTCCGACGATGCCGATTGAAAGTGCCATGTATAATCTCCTAAGAGGGATTCAATTTTAAATGTATATGATTGGCGGCAGTATCTGTATTGCCTGCTAATATATCTGCCAATTCTTCTTCAAGGGCATGGAAAATACGCGCTTCATCTGCACGTTCATCTTCATTGCTTTTACCTAAAACCCAAGCTGTAATATCGCCGTGCTGAGGTCGGCCAATGCCAATTTTAATGCGTGTGTAATCTGTGTTATCAAGGTGTTGGTGAAGTGAGCGTAACCCATTGTGCCCACCATGCCCACCGCCTTTTTTGATGCGTAATTTCCCGCTGGGTAAATCCAAATCGTCATAAACCACAATCATATCTTTGGGTTCAATATTATAATAGCGGGATAGTGGCGCAATTGACTCACCGCTATTATTCATAAACGTTTGAGGTTTGAGCAATAGCACTTTGCCTTTAGGGCTATGCCAAGTGGCTGTTTGTGCGCGAAAACGAGGGACCTCGGAAAAATGAAGCCCCTCATATTTTGCTATTTTTTCAAGAAAACGAAAGCCCATATTATGGCGTGTTTCCGCATATTTAGAGCCGGGATTGCCAAGTCCGACCAGTAGTTTCATGAATCTTATGCTTCGCTATTTTCGTCAGCAGCAGTTTCATCACCTTCAACGGCAGCTTCTTCAGTGCTTTCTTCATCTGCAGATGCTGTTTTCTTCGCTGCAATATTCAGTACGGTGAAGTTCACATCATGTTGAACTTCAGTGCCTTCAGGAAGTGTGACATCCTCAATATGTATAGTGTCACCAATATCCAAGTTAGCGCAATCCACTTCGATGCTATCAGGAATAGCATCAGCGCGAGAGGTTACTTCTAGTGTATGACGAACAATATCAAGCAAGCCACCTGCAACATCACCAGGGCATTTCTCAAAGTTGATGGCAACCACAGGCACTTCCACTGTTACGCTATCTTTAGCAGATACGCGTACGAAATCTAAATGCATGGCTGTATCTTTAATCGAATCCCACTGCACATCTTTAAGTAATACAGTGTTTTTACCGCGTTTACCTTTGACTTTGACTTCCAACATGGAGGTATAAAAGGCTTCGTTATTCAAAAGTTTGCCAATGGCATTGGCATTGATACTGATGGCTAAGTCTGGTTTATCACCACCATAAATAATACCAGGCAATAAACCTGCGCGGCGCATGCGACGAGCGTGGGCTTTACCTGTGGTTTCACGTAATTCTGCTTCAACAATTAAGTCTGTCATGTTTTTTATACCTCTATATGGAATAAATCTGGCGGGTTGTCCCGTGGCAGATATTTTAAATCAGAGTGCTTCACCCTGTTTAAAGGCGGCGCACTCTATGGATTTTAATCGTAGATGGAAGTGTTATTTATTCGTAAAGGCTGCTGATTGAGCGTGCATCATAAATACGCTTAATCGCTTCACCCATCAGGTTGGCAATAGAAAGAATGCGGACCTTACCTGTATCAATCATTTGTTGAGGCTGCTTGATACTATCAGTGACCACCAATTCAGATAAGTTTGATTGTGATAAACGCTCTGCTGCAGGGCCAGAAAGCACACCATGTGTTGCATATGCTGTAACCTTGCTTGCACCACGCTCCAAAAGCGCTTCTACGGCATTGCAAAGTGTGCCTGCTGTATCCACCATATCATCAATAAGAATACAATGACGATTTTCAATATCACCAATGATATTCATCACCTTGGCGACATTGGGGGCAGGGCGACGTTTATCTACAATGGCAATATCGGCATGTAATTTTTTAGCCAATGCACGGGCGCGAACCACGCCGCCTACATCAGGAGAAACCACCGTAATATCATCTAAATCATTATGGGCTTGAATATCCTTAGCAAATAAAGGTGCTGCAAAAATATTATCCACTGGAATATTAAAGAAACCTTGAATTTGTGTAGCATGCAAATCCATGGTTAAAATACGCGTTACGCCAGCAGCTTGCAATAAATCTGCAACCAATTTGGCAGAAATAGGTGTGCGCCCAGCGCTTTTTCTGTCTTGGCGGGCATAACCAAAATAGGGCATAACTGCGCAAATATGGCGCGCTGACGCACGTTTGGCAGCATCAATGGCGACCAACAGTTCCATTAAATTATCATTGGCTGGTGCAGATGTGCTTTGCACGAAAAAAACATCAAGACCACGAATGGTTTCTTTAAATTGTAAAAAAACTTCGCCATCGGAAAAACGTTGAACATAAATATCGCCAAGTGGCATATCAATATGATTGCAAATGGCCTGTGTGAGTTCTGGATTAGATGTGCCTGAAAATAAGCGTAATTTTTTGGGTTTATCCATGAGAAAAACTCTCCATTGTTACTGACCTTAGCAGAACAAAAATGCAAAAGATGGCTGGGGCGGCAGGATTCGAACCTGCGCATGACGGGATCAAAACCCGCTGCCTTACCGCTTGGCTACGCCCCATTATTATCTTCAAAGGCAGGATGTCTACTTAACAACCTACCCGCATGTGTCCAATTTGCTTGCCCGCTATGCTGCAAATGATTTGCAAGCTGTTCAGCATTCTGCAATGAAGAACACAATGCAACACAAGTTGAGCCACTACCACTCATCCATGCAAGGCTAGCTTGCTGCCGCATGGCATGCAAAAGAGGTTCAATTTCTGGAAGCAATGCTTGCGCACTTTTTTCCAACATATTTTCTCCAATGGCTACCTTGCCCTGTGAAGCGGCGCGCATCTTATCGGCGCTTATGGAAGGGGTCAATGGGCTTTGTGAATGAATATTCAAAGCATTGATTTTTTGGCTTTCAAGCATGCTATCAAATTGCTGGAATACATCTTTGGTAGAAAGTCCAGATATAGGTTTAGCAAGGCAAACATAGCTATCTGTAAATGTTTCAGGATATGGACAAAGTTGCTCTCCAACACCTTGGGCCAGGCTTGCTTGCCCAAATAAAAAGCAAGGAATATCAGCGCCAAAAGGTGTTGCAAAATCAATCAATTGCTCTGTTGTATAGTTTAAATGCCACATTGCATTGGCGACCATGAGCGCGGTTGCGGCATCAGATGAGCCGCCGCCTAAGCCTGCCTGCGAAGGTAGTTTTTTATCAATGAATATATCTAAGCCTTGTTGAATATGCTCTTTTTCGCGTAAGGCATGCAAGATTTGAAACACAAGGTTATGCTCGCCTGATAAAGCGTGCTCTGAGCAACGAACAGAAAGCATTGGGCTTGCTTTGATATGCAACATATCACAGCAATCAACAAATATAAAACTGGTGTCCAAGGCATGTCTGCCATCAGTAAGTATATCTGTAATATATAAATGCAAATTGATTTTTGCAGGTGCGCTATAAATGCCAGATGTATTCAGCCCGAATATCATGGTTGTATGCGCAAAATAGCCGTTCGCCCGTGGCTTATATCAATAATATTCAATTGATGCCTGTCGTGTGTCCAATGGAGGCGAATGCTGCTGCCATACAGTCTGCCTTGCCACGTTTCATAACCTTTGCTTTGTAGGCTTGATGGGATTTGGTTGTGTAAAATCTTACTCAACATTTGAGGGGGCAGAATAATACCATACTGCATCAATAAGGCATGATCAATCTCTTTCCATTGCCCATGTTGCGTTTGGTTATCACGCATATAGGTGTGTTCCTGATTCCATTTAAGCTCAATAATGCGAGAGGTAGCGATGTGGGTGAGGCGGGTTTTCCCTTGAGTTAAATCCGCATCCCAATGAATCAAAACTTGCCATCGCCGCGTAGGCTCAATCACCAATAATTTGCCATCAAAGCGTTGCCAAACTTTATTTTGCGAGCTTGATGTATGCTCTATCATGGGTTGATGTGTGCATGCGGTCATCAAGAATAATAATGCCAAAGGTGCAAAGGTAAATAATGGCTTAATCATAGGATTTACAAACCATGTTTTATTTTTTCAAGTAATACTTTCTTGTTAGCAGGCTTTAAAGAAAGAGCTTTTTCCCACTGTGCGATAGCTTGCTTAGGCTGCTTGTTTTTCCAAAACATATCACCCAAATGCTCTTGCATGGTGGCATCATCACTGATTTTTTCTAAAGCTTTTTTCTGTATTTCAATGGCTTTGGGATATGCACCACGTTTAAAATGTACCCATGCTAGAGAATCGAGGAAGTAGCCATCATCTGGCTTTTCTGTCAATGCGCGTTGGATATATTTTTCGGCTTCATTGAGTTTGATACCTTGTTCTGCATAAGTGTAGCCAAGAAAATTGAGGGCATCAGCATCTTTTGGTGTATCCGATAGCAAGGCTTTCAGTGTGTGTTCAACCTCATTATAACGTTTGAAATGTTCAAATGCGATAGCGCGATTCAGTAGCAAACGTGCAGGTATTTGTTTTAAGGTGATGGCAGGTTGTGTTTTATCCAGAAGTAATTGAAATTTCTCTTGTGCCAAATATACAGTCGAGAGAAGTGTCCATGCACGGCTACTGCGCGGATATTTTTTTAGAATAGGCTGCAATGTTTTATATGCAGATGTGTAGTCATCTGCTATCAAATCCATGCTGGCTAGGCGAAGTTGTGCTTCTTTCCATAGTGGATGATGATTCTCAATGCTTAAATACAGCTTGCGAGCTTGGTCGTTTTGATTTTGAGCTTCTAAAGCGTTGCCCAAATAGAAACGATAATTGGCGTTGTCGGGCTCAATATTCAGAGCATGCCTAAATTGTTTGGCTGCGCGTTTAAATTGTTGCTGCTGATAATAAAGCAGTCCAAGTGTGGATAATATTTCGGTGCTTTCAGGCAAATCTTTCGCCATATCAGTGTAGATTTGAACCGCTTCTTTCCCATGGTTGGTTTGGATAAGCAGGCGTGCCAAAGCATGGCGAGCACGTAAATTGGATGGATGCGATTGAATAAAGTCACGAAGCACTTGCTGCGCTTGCGCCATGTTTTTTTGCTGTAAGAAAAGTTGGCTTTGTAGAAGTGTTGGTGTTTCATCTTCTGGATTTATCTTTTGCATCAGCTTTAGGCTTTGCATGGCTTTGCTGAATTGACCTTCTCTAGCATACACATCGGCTTGGAGTTGGCGCAGAAAAGCACTGTCTTCACGTTGGATGGCTGTTTTTATAGCGATGCTTGCCAAATTCAATTGTTTGGTTTGGATAAATAAGCCAATTTGCAATTTGCGAGCAGGGATAAAATCGGGATGTTGTGCAAGCAGTGCGGTTAAAACATCCAGTGCATTATGGTGTTGTTTAAGTGCGACTAAAATTTGTGCATACAATGTATGCAGCTTTTTTTCTTCCAAAGTATTTTTCTTGGAAATAGGGTGTTGTTGCATGAGAGGCTTAATATAGGCTAAAGCTTGATTGGCTTGATTATTTTGCAATAGCAATGTTGCAAGTTTTAGTCGTGGTGGAATAGTCGATAAATCAGCTTTGTTTTTTGAGGTGTTAAGGCGGTTAACCAATGTGCTTAATAATTGAATCGCCAGTGCATGCTGTCCGTTTACGGCAGCAGATTCGCCTGCAAGATAAAGGAAACGACTGCTGCTTTGCGCAAGGTTTTGTGCATGATGCTCAGCAGGTTTGCTTGCTGATGTTGCTTTGGTGGTGTGTGTAGCATGTTTTGATGCCAGCGTGGTGCAATTGCTAAGCAATAGTGTGAGTGCGCATAGCATGGTATGTTTAAGCATGGGTATGCACCATCGTATCAACAGGGTGAAAGCAGCCTGAATCATCATGAGGCTCCCAGCAGCGAACATCATGCACTTCACCATCACAAACGCTAATAATAGGATACATAAAACCTTCCCATGCATGATTTAAATCTGTGGGGGAGGGTTTGGCTGGGCAGTCTGGGTGTGAGTGGAATACACCTACAATTTCTAGTGCACTGCTTCGAATGTCACGATCAATGGCTTGGTAACCATTGGGATCCAGTTGAAAACGATCGGATGCGCGCTCGGTATTGATATTTTCGACTTGGCGCACTTCATGAATTACACAAACATTGTCAATGTGCGAGCCAATCAATAAACCACAAATCTCGTCTGGATAACCCGACACCGCTATATTTTTCATATCACGCATGGCATCAGCATGAAATTGGCATGATATATTACTTGGCTGATTCGATAACACAGCCAAATATGCAGGGCTTTGAAAACGTTCTGGTTCGTAGCTTGTGTTTGACACAGTTATTTGCTCCATGGCGCAGGGTATGATGGAAACCCTATCGTTTGTCGGGTAGATGCCAAGTGGTGGAGTGGTTATACTTGCGGGAAATTCAAGAAGCGAGGTGAAATATGAAAAAAATATTGGGTATAGCATTGGGTTGTTTGTTATTTTCTGGTGTGGCGTGGGCGCATGATGGAGAGCATCAGGGTGTTCATTTCGTAGCACCTCAAGATGGTGCGGTGGTTGAAGATAGTGTTCATGTGGTGATGGCAGTGCAGGGTATGGGTGTTCATAAAGCGGGTGATTTGGTTCAGGGTACAGGACACTTCCATATTATTGTTGATGGCGGTTTTGTGCCAGCGGGTGAGGTTGTAGCAAAAGATGCAACGCATCTACACTTTGGTAAAGGGCAAGTGGAAACCACTTTAAAATTACCAGAAGGTAAGCATAGTTTAACTTTGCAATTGGCTGATGGGCATCATGTGTCCTATGGTAAGGCTTGGAGTCAAACCATTCAAATCACTGTTGAATAGCCATTGAATTGAGCAAGCTCTTGCATAGTAGGTAGAAAACGTCTATCTACTATGCTTGAGAGGATGAATGATATGTTAATTCTAACGCGAAAAGCAGGTGAAACGATTACCATTGGCGAGAATATTCAAATCCAAGTTTTGGGTATTAAAGGTGGGCAGGTTCGCATTGGGGTGGATGCTCCGCGTGAAATTGCAGTCAATCGAGAGGAAGTGTTTGGACTTTCAAATAAAAAAGATGCAACAGATTTGGATGATAAACCGAGTTAAATCCATGTATATCCATAAGTATATTGCGTGTAATAAAATTTCTGTTTAGACTTTGCCACTGTAAGGATATAAATTGGGTTGGAAATTGTACTTGAGTTATTATTAAAAATAGTCATTATCACGCCCTGTTTTTAGTTTAGGTTAAATTTTTTTAATGCTGGGAGGCGAATATGTTGGGTGAATTTATTGAAGCGTCAGTGAACTTTACAACAAATGATGTTTGGGAAATGTATGCCGTAATTGTTGTGGTTTGTTATGGTATTATGTTGATGATGTATGCATCATCGAAAAAAGATTGATTGAATAGTTTTTATTTTTATAAAGGGAGGAGTTAGTATGAAGCGTTTGATAATGTTAAGTGCTGTGGCTTTGTTGGCGACATCTTGGATGGTTACACCAGCAATGGCTCATGGGCATGAATCTCTTGGGGATGTTGCAAAAGGGCAT
>Ga0256829_1001023_pt1 | contig 24212 bp, 22 predicted proteins | sample 131447metaG_FD_185979 | JGI IMG/M metagenome (GOLD analysis project Ga0256829, IMG submission 185979) | Hydrothermal vent microbial communities from Lau Basin, Pacific Ocean - 131-447 | ecosystem: Environmental > Aquatic > Marine > Hydrothermal vents | place: Pacific Ocean: Lau Basin | collected...
GCGAAGGTGGAAACAGAAAATTGGCAGTAGAGTAGGCTGAAGAGGATCAATCAGATAATCCGCTGAGAAAGATTTTCTTCTTTACATCTTTGGCATTTTATCAACCAGAAATTCCGGATACCCAATTTTTCATGCCTCGTTTAAGCTATTTCAAGAAGAAGACTCTATTAAACTTTTAGATGGGACGCTTTATCAAAGCGTGGCGGATTATCTGAATTCACCAGTTTCTATATTTAACACGCTACTGGTTTTATTTATCATGATCGTGACAATGGTTGCTGGCTGGATAGTATGGCAACCCCACGGCTTAGTCAGAAGGCCCATAGCTTGGCTCATAAAACATTTAAAAGGTAAGATGCTCCTTTTAGTTAGAACGATAATAGTCGCTTTGTTTGTGTTCTCCTTGGGCTTAGTAGTATTAATATTGAACAACTAGTACTCCTTTTAAAGAGTTTGTCTAAGCCACTTCTCCGTTGAAGATCTTCAATAATCTTGTTTTGAGAACATTTTTGAACTTACTAACTAAGTTCTTTTTACTAAAGACGAATAAGCACATGCCAATGATGAGTTCCACTTGGATTAGGAAACCAGCAATATCAAGCCAAGACCTTTTGAAGCCATACTGAAATGTCGTTGAGTTCTTGCATACATACGTTGTGCTGCATGGTGTACGTTTGCCATGTAACGTTAAAGCCATTGTCTTTAAGGGCTTGATAGGCGGCGTTACCCATGAATACGGGAACCACTTCGTCTTGGTCACCGTGTGCCATCATTACTGGCGTAGACTTATTGATATCAGTGGCTTCCTTGGGTAATCGACTAGGCTCACACATGTATGTCGATAGCGCGATAACACCTGCAATTTTCTTTGCAATGCGTGGTAATAAGTGCAACGCAATAACACCACCTTGCGAAAATCCAGCCAGCACAATACGCTCTGGTGCAATGCCGTTGGCGATTTCAGCGTCAATCAACTTTTCTACCATGGCTGCCGACGTAAGCACGCCATCTAAATCCGCTCGGCTTTCAAAATCTAGCGTTTTAATGTCGTACCATGCGCGCATACGCATGCCACCGTTTACGGTGACAGGGCGCTCTGGAGCGTGAGGAAACACAAATCTTACCGACATAGATTCTGGCAACTTTAACTCGGGCACTATGGGGGCAAATCCGTGACCTGAGTCACCTAAGCCATGGAGCCAGATCACACATGCATCGGCTGGTTGTACTGGAGTGATATCGACGTAAGGCAATTGAGTCGGTGTCATGCTTTGCGAGTTCCTTTTTTATCTCTTTTTTTTCGTAGCCATTTGTCGCGATTAATTCGCTTTTTTATTATTTTGGCTGACAGTTTAGCGACGATGATTTAACTTAATGAAAACCATACGCATTTAACATTAAACGTGCCATAGGGCATATGGGTTCAATATGCTACTATTAGCGCTTGAATTCACCCTTTATCTTAAAAATATTCGCATACATGGCTTCGTTATTAGGTAACCTCTTTATACTTGCTGCACCGTCTGGCGCAGGAAAATCTAGTCTTATTAAGGCGTTAATGGAAAAGTATGGCAAAAATGCCGCTAATCCAATGCAAGTGTCTGTTTCTCATACGACACGTGCACCTCGCCCTGGTGAAGTCAATGGTCAGCATTATCATTTCGTCGACAAAGCGGAATTTGAGGCTTTAATAGAGCTAGGTGCATTTTTTGAGTGGGCTGAAGTTTTCGGTAATTATTACGGCACATCAAGAATTACTATAGAAGAAACCCTACACAAAGGCATTGATGTATTTCTGGATATTGATTGGCAAGGCGCGCGCCAAGTGAAGGCTGCATTACCGGATACCTGTGGTATTTTTATTCTTCCTCCGTCGCTTAACGTATTGAATGAGCGTTTAAACAATCGCGGTCAAGATTCTCAGGAAGTTATCGCAGGAAGGATGAGTAAAGCTGTAGATGAAATGAGCCATTACAACGAGTTTGATCATCTGATTATTAATGATGATTTTGATACAGCGCTTAGTGAGTTACATGGTATCGTAACCGCACAACGGGTACGAACCATAAAGCAGAGTATGCGTCATAGCTCGTTAATTGCTGAGTTGACTAAAAAGCCTTGATCTTGTTGGTGTAAAATCACACAAACCGCTAGGATCGCAGTATACAACAGTGTATACTACGCGGCCTTTTGAATTTAATTGCACAACCTTGTTTCGGAGAAATACATGGCTCGCGTAACCGTAGAAGACGCTGTAGATAAAATTGGTAACCGCTTTGACCTAGTATTGGTAGCTGCACGTCGTGCGCGTCAAATCGCTACTGAAGGCAAAGATCCTATGGTTGACGTGCAAAACGACAAGCCAACAGTTACTGCACTTCGCGAAATCGAAGAAGGTTTAGTAACGGCTAGCACGTTGGAGCAGGACGAGATCCGCGAACAACAGCAGCAAGAGCACGCTGAGTTTGCATCTGTCGCTAATATTTTATCTGATCAGTAAAACTTTCCCTCATTTGAGGGGCAGTAACGTCATGTAGAGCGCCAGTGCCGTTAAAAAGCACTGGCGCTTTTCTTTGTTTGCTTGGCTTCACGCATAAATCTACGTATTCTTAATAGTGGTTAAATAATAGGAATTTCATCGCACTGTGTATTTGTTTGAAGGTTTAAAACAAAAAGTCACTGAATACTTGTCTGCTGAGTTAGTTCAGTTGGTGCAAGAGGCATTCGTGTTGGCGCAAGAAGCCCATGATGGTCAGATGCGCTCAAGCGGTGATCCTTACATTACGCATCCGGTTGCAGTGGCGGGTATTCTTGCCGATATGCACCTAGACCATGAAACTATCATGGCTGCATTGCTTCACGATGTAATAGAAGACACCCATTACAGCAAAGAAGATTTAGCAGAAGCGTTTGGTGATACCGTAGCTGAGTTGGTAGAGGGCGTTAGTAAGCTCGATAAAATTGCCTTCAGCAGCAAGCAAGAAGCGCAAGCTGAAAACTTCCGTAAAATGATGATGGCCATGGTGCAGGACATTCGCGTCATCCTCATTAAACTGGCCGACAGAACGCACAATATGCGTACTTTGGGTGCCCTTCGCCCGGATAAGCGCCGAAGAATAGCCCTTGAAACTCTCGAAATTTACGCACCTATTGCCCACAGACTAGGTATTCACGATATTAAAAATGAACTTGAAGACCTAGGTTTTCAAGCCATGTACCCCATGCGTCATCGTGCGCTGAAATCAGCCGTACGTCAGGCACGGGGTAATCGTCGAGAAATTATCGAGAATATTCGCGAAGAGCTAGAAACTCGGCTCCAGTCCAATAACATCAAGGCTGATGTTGTTGGCCGAGAAAAGCATTTGTATTCCATTTACCGCAAAATGAAGAACAAAGAGCTTATGTTCAACGAGGTAATGGACATATACGCCTTTAGAATTGTGGTTGATGTTGTTGATAGTTGCTATCGCGCTCTTGGCGCTATGCACGGTTTATACAAACCCATCGAAAATAGATTCAAAGACTACATTGCGATTCCTCGCACTAATGGTTATCAGTCTTTACATACGTCTTTGATTGGGCCTCACGGTATTCCTGTTGAAATTCAAATTCGTACTACCGAAATGGATCACATGGCTGACAAAGGGGTTGCGGCGCACTGGCTTTATAAAGAGCCCGGCGATAACGGAACCACTGCACAGCTTCGCGCCCGTAAGTGGATGCAATCGCTGCTTGAATTACAGCAATCTGCCAGCTCGTCATTTGAATTTATTGAGTCAGTAAAAACTGACCTTTTCCCAGACGAGATTTACGTATTCACGCCCGATGGTCGTATTATCGAGCTTCCTATGGGCGCAACGGCAGTGGACTTTGCCTATGCAGTGCATTCAGATGTGGGTGATACCTGTGTGGGTGTTCGTGTAGAGCGCAGAAACTACAGCTTGAGTAAACCTCTGGAAAATGGCCAGTCGGTAGAAATTATTACCTCACCCAAGGCGAAGCCAAACGCGAATTGGCTCAATTTTGTAGTAAGCGCACGTGCCAGAACGCATATTCGCCAATACCTGCGCAAACAACACTCTCAAGAAGCGGTAAATATGGGTAATCGCTTACTTCGTCATGCGTTGGGAAGTGTGAAGTTAGATGACATCGCCCAAGAAGACATCGACCGCGTTGTTGCGGAAACCAAGCACGATAATTTTGATGCCTTGTTAATCGATATCGGGGTAGGTAACGAACTCAGCGCCATTGTTGCGCGACGTTTGATTGGCGAATCATCAGACGTAGAGGATCGCAAAGGTAACGTAGCTATTCGCGGAACTGAAGGTCTGTTGGTTAATTTCGCCCGTTGTTGTCACCCTATTCCTGATGATGAAATTGTCGCGGTACTTAGCCCAGGCCGGGGAATGACCATTCACCAAACTGGTTGTAACAATATTCGCAAACTGACCAAAGAAGAGCCTCAGCGCGTACTACCCATGCGGTGGGACAGTGAGCCTCAAGGTGAGTTTAAGGCATCGCTGCGTATCGAGTTGTTTAATCACCAAGGTACTCTTGCTACGCTCACCAATATGATCTCTGGCTGTGACTCAAATATTATTGGGCTACAGACTGAGGAAAAAGAGAGTAATATTTACTTTATTGATATTGAATTGACTACCCACAATCGCGTTCATCTTGCACGGGTTATGAAGAAAATTCGCACCATGCAAGAAGTTCAGAAAGTGTCTCGTCATAGCCAGTCTCGACATTAGCGCGATCATTATCGCGCTATTTTATTTTTAGGATGCATTATGTCTAAGTCTATTATTCATACTGATAAGGCACCTGCCGCTATTGGTACATACAGCCAAGCTGCCAAAGCTGGCACCACTGTTTATCTTTCTGGTCAAATTCCACTAGTACCTGAAACCATGGAAATGGTGTCTGATGTGTTTGCAGAGCAAGCAGTTCAGGTGTTTGAAAACATCAAAGCTGTGTGTGAAGCAGCGGGTGGTTCTACTGACCACCTAGTAAAGGTAAACATCTTCCTTACTGATCTTTCTCATTTTGCGACGGTAAATGAAATCATGAGCCAGTATTTCAGTCAGCCTTACCCAGCACGCGCTGCGGTTCAGGTAGCAGCACTTCCAAAAGGTGCACAGATTGAAATAGATGGCGTTATGGAGTTACCGGAGTAAGTTATGTCACCAGAGCGGTACCAGCGTATCCGAGATATGCTGGCTAAACGACAGACTGATCTAACGGTGTGTCTAGAGAACGTACATAAACCTCATAACGTTTCTGCGGTGGTACGTACCTGTGATGCCATTGGTATTCACAGAGTGCATACCGTGTGGGAAGACAAGTACAAACTTCGCGGTGGCACAGCGATGGGTAGCCAGCAATGGGTACGTCAAACAAACCACGATACCATTGGTGAAGCTATTGGTGAATTGAAAGGGCAGGGTATGCAAGTACTTGTAACCCACCTTTCCGAGAAAGCTGTAGATTTCCGAGAGATAGACTACACCAAGCCAACTGCTGTGCTTTTTGGTCAGGAGAAATACGGTGTTACTGACGAAGCCATCGCCATGGCCGATCAAGACATAGTTATTCCCATGGTAGGTATGGTGCAATCGCTAAACGTATCTGTAGCGGCAGCGCTCGTGCTTTACGAAGCACAACGTCAGCGTGAGCTGGCAGGTATGTACGACGAGCAGCACCTTGCCGAAGAAGAGTGTCAAACACTCTTGTTTGAAGGTGGCTATCCTCGATTAGTGAATATGTGCAAACGCAAAGGCGTTCCCTATCCACCTATTGATGAAAATGGTCATATCGCTGCTGATGAATCATGGTGGCAGCAAATGCAGATGTCTAAAGACGCACTGTCTGCATTAAAAGAAGACGAAGCTAGCGAGTAATACTGCGTTAATAGAGATGCAAGAAGGGTTTGAATGCTTGCATCTCTCACATCTTACGCTAACGCCTCTGCCTTAGCTTTTTCCATTGCGTCGATCATGGTGTTTGAAAGCAACGTATATGCTTCTGTCCATGCGTCGAGTAATTCCTCGTTCCACGCCTCTCCCAACCCTTTTTCCAGTGTCCAAAGTAGTGACTCTCCCACGGGACTAAAATGAGCCGGCTCAACGCCGTAATCCAAGTGTTTTACACCGAGTTGCTGCACAATTGGAACAATTGCTGGAAGGTCAGATAAGCCGATAACGGCAACCGCCAAGGTTTTCATCAGTTTTTTACCTTGCTCTTCCATATTAGACGCATCAAACATAGGCTTAACCTCTGGTGCAACTTCGAAAAGTCGACCGTAAAACAACTTAGCGGCGGTGTCTGCAATGGGAACAACACTCTTAAACGAGCTTTGTACTAAGGCGATTTTTTCTGGTGTCATGACTATTCCTTCCATTCATTGGGAGTGAATTACATGTGCCTCAAGTTCTATACCAACTAGTATTTTTCATTGATTACAGTGAGTTATGATTTTTCACTTAAGACTTCTAAGATAAATCTGCGCCAATAAATAACGCGTTGGTTTAAAGCGGTGCAAGTTGGACGTAGTGAATTTATTGTTTAAACAATGGTCATACTGGACTGTTGGGGCAACTTAGCCCTAGTTACCCACCACATGCTGAATAAAGGACCAAATATGAAATACGGGATTCTTATCACTTTGCTTATGTTAATTGCAGGCTGTTACAGCCCAACGGCAATGGATCAAAATGATGACATGCGACCCGAATTACAGCTGGGCTCTATTTGTAGACTCAATACTTGCCCTGATTGTTCCCCAGTAAGTTCATGCCCGCTCGCACAACAAGAGATGAAAGGGATGTCGTGTTCTTGCACAACCATTAATGGCATACAAACGGGGGTGGTTGAGTAAGCTTTATGTAAAACACTGTATACCTGTCCATAATCAGTCTCGCTAATACAGGCGCAATCTATTACACTGCTTTGCTAGTGAAATCATATGTTTGATTTAAGGTCGCCCGTATTATGCAATCACTCGCCGCTACTCCAATTACCGCACTAAAAGGGGTGGGTTCGAAAGTGGCTGAAAAACTCAACAAGTTGGGTTTGTTTACTGTTCAGGATGTCTTGTTTCATTTGCCCCACCGGTATGAGGACCGCACACGCATATATGCCGTGGCTGAGTGCCGCCCTTTTACCCATGTAAGTATTCAAGGTGAAGTGAAAAGCGCCGACATTCAATACGGTAAAAAGCGTATGTTTGTAGTGAAGGTGAGTGATGGTAGCGGCACAATAACACTGCGCTTTTTTCATTTTGGCGCTGTTCAGCGTTCTATGATGACACCGGGCAATACAGTGCGATGCTTTGGTGAAATTCGCGCGGGTAAATTTGGGTTGGAAATGATGCATCCTGAATTTAGCTTGGTTGATAAAGACGCTGAATTAGAAGAGCTCGCCTTGACTCCCGTCTACCCGACTACCGATGGTGTTAAGCAACTTACCTTGCGCAATCTCACTGAACAAGCTCTTACTATGCTAGTTGACGGGGGGCTGGCCGATCTGCTCCCCGAAGGCCTGTACGACGAGCAAATCAGCCTAATTGAAGCACTAACACTGGTACATCGCCCGCCCGCAGATACAAATCTAGGTGACATGGAAGAAGGTCAGCATCCGGCGCAATACCGTTTGATACTGGAAGAACTTCTTTCACATCACTTGAGTGTGCTCAAAGTACGTAAACAGTCGGATGCTCAACCGGGTATCGCTATTTCCGTTGACCAAACGTTAATCGGTAAAATGCTTGCACAATTGCCCTTTTCTCCCACTGGCGCACAACAGCGCGTTGTGTCCGATATTCAACAAGACATGATCAAGCCCCGTCCCATGATGCGTTTGGTCCAAGGTGATGTGGGTTCTGGAAAAACGTTAGTGGCGGCCTTGGCAGCTTTGTCGGCTATAGGTGCTGGCTATCAAGTAGCGTTAATGGCTCCCACTGAGTTGTTAGCAGAACAACACGCTAACAACTTCAGAGAATGGTTGCAGCCACTGGGCATTGAAGTGGGTTGGTTAGCGGGGAAGCTAAAAGGAAAAGCGCGAGACGAAGTACTTAACCGACTAGAAAGTGGCGACATACAAATGTTGGTGGGCACCCATGCAATTTTTCAAGAGCAAGTCACCTATCAAAGTCTTGCGCTTGTGATTGTTGATGAGCAACACCGTTTTGGTGTGCATCAGCGCTTAGCATTACGAGAAAAAGGTGAGCAACAAGGTCGCTTCCCTCATCAACTTATTATGACGGCGACGCCTATCCCGCGAACCTTGGCAATGACAGCTTATGCTGACTTAGATACGTCTGTTATTGATGAATTACCACCAGGGAGAACCCCTGTGACTACCGTGGTATTGCCCGACACACGGCGTGCAGACGTGATAGACAGAGTAAGAACCGCGTGCAAAGAAAATGGTCGACAAGCCTATTGGGTGTGTACGCTTATCGATGAGTCGGAAGTATTGCAGTGCCAAGCGGCTGAAGATGCAGCCATAACACTTCGCACCGCCTTACCTGACCTAAAGGTGGGCTTGGTACACGGTAGGTTAAAAGCTGCGGAAAAAGCCCAGGTGATGGCTGATTTTAAGGCTGGTGAACTTGATCTCCTTGTGGCTACCACGGTCATTGAAGTGGGAGTTGATGTACCGAACGCCAGTATTATGATCATTGAAAACCCAGAACGATTAGGGTTAGCCCAATTACACCAACTTCGTGGCAGAGTGGGGCGAGGCGCAGTAGAAAGCCAGTGTGTGTTGATGTATCAAAGTCCTTTGTCCAAAACGGCAACTCAGCGATTAGGGGTGCTAAGGGAATCAAATGATGGTTTTTACATCGCACAGAAAGACCTAGAAATTAGAGGTCCTGGCGAGTTTATGGGGACTCGACAAACGGGTATGGCAGAACTGAAAATTGCAGATTTGATGCGAGATGCGTACTTAATTCCTCAGGTGCAAGAAATCGCTAATACCTTGTGGACTAGTTACCCGTCCCATGCACAGGCTATAATTAACCGCTGGATTGGACACAAAGAACAATATGGTAACGCCTAACACTCTCCCGCTTTTAATCACTAGTGATAGTGTATCAGTCGATACACAAATTGCTCGCGACATTAGTCAGCGTTGGTCATTTCCCGTGATCCAAGACGTTCCTCAACAGCTTTATTTGCAGGTTGTCGATGGTGTGCTTGGTCTGGTGGATGGCGACGATAAAAAAATTAATCCTGTCATTGTCGATTTTGCGTCGCCAGCAAGCATGTATCGAAAAAACCACGGTGGCGGAAGAAAGGAAGCGATTGTTAAAGCTATTGGCCTCAAAGGTGCAGAACAATGGCACGTAATAGATGCAACGCCTGGGTTGGGTAGAGACGCATTTGTACTTGTGTCGGTAGGATGCTCTGTAACTATGATAGAGCGTTCTCCTGTAGTAGCAGCCTTGTTAGAAGATGGTATCCGCAGATTTGCTGTGGAATACCCTGAGCTTGCAAATAGAATGTCACTTCACCATGGAAATAGTGCAGAGGTAATGCAATACTGGACGGGTGAGAGCGTGGATGCAGTCTACTTAGACCCCATGTTCCCCCATAGAAAAAAATCAGCTTTGGTTAAAAAAGAGATGCGAATTTTTCAGCACTTGTTAGGTCACGATCCAGACGCTAATGCCCTGCTGAAACCTGCATTAGCGCTTGCTGGTAGTAGAGTTGTTGTAAAACGGCCAAACAGTGCGAATGTATTGGCTGACATCAAACCAACCATGGCAATAGAAAGTAAAAAGCATAGGTTTGACGTATACTTATGTGACAATAATTAGGAGAGCGTCATGATAGAAGTTGGTAGCCAATTACCGGAAGTAGAATTTACTCTCTTAGAGGGTGGTGAGCTTAAAAATTACAGAACTGACGAAATTTTTGACGGCAAACGAGTGGTTATGTTTGCGGTACCAGGTGCATTCACGCCCACGTGCTCACAGTCTCATTTACCGGGCTATGTGGCGCTTGCTGACAAGATTAAAGCGAAGGGTATCGATTTGATCATTTGCCTATCAGTCAACGATGCATTCGTGATGGATGCTTGGGGCAAGGTAAACAATGCAGATGAAATCATGATGCTTGCAGACGGCAACGGTTATTTTACACGTCAGGTTGGACTCGATATGAATACGGGTGACTTTGGTGGTGTTCGCTCACTGCGTTATTCAATGCTGGTTGACGACGGTGTTATTAAACAAATAAATGTGGAAGACCCAGGTCAGTTTGAAGTGAGTGATGCACAAGCTATGTTAGATAGCTTGTAATACGGCTGCATAAACCCCGCGAGATAATATTGCATGTCAGACTCTATTTTCTCGCGGCAGACACCGCAATTATCTCTAAAACCAAATGTCTCTCGGTAACGTACACTTAAATCAAAGGTTATCTTTACTTGGTTAATGATAATTAATATCATTTGGAGAGTTGATAGGATTTAAGGAAAAGATATTGATGAAAAAATTTACCGCATTGTTGGTTGCTTCAGCGATGGCACTTTCGTTGTTAGCTGGCCAAGCGTTGGCAAATGGTGAAATCGGCGACCATGTAAATAACTTGCATGACCACTTAAAAGAGTACAGTGAAGAAGTACATTGGTTGGTAGGTAAGTACGACAGTGTAGTAAATGAGTACGAAGCTAAGGGTAAAGATGTAAATAGCGACGCACTTATAGAATTTTGGGAAGAGGTAGCTTTTCATTCCGCTATCGAAACTCAATATGTACCCATTTACGCAACAATTTGGCAAGGGATTTACGGCGTAAAAATGGCCATTGATGACGGTGCTGACATCGCTGTTGTTAGACAAGAGCAAGACAAGCTGAATCAGGCCTTGTGGCAAGCTTTGGGTGCAGTTAAACTTGCGTCCCAGTATCAAAAGAAAGGCTTGATTGCTGCGGTTCAAACCACTGAAAAAGAGCCTACTACGGCACCTGAAGTGCTAGAAGATATCAAACTACGCCTCGACCGTGTTGTGGCAAAATACGCCGAACAACTTACTGAAGTTGCGACGACTCTGGTGCACGACACTTACTTGCAGCGCTTTGAAGGTGTAGAGGGCGCACTAATTGCGGTAAACGCAGATTTGGTTGAAGATCTTGAAAAAGACTTTAACGTTACGCTTCCTCAAGCCATTAGCCAAGATAAAGGCGTGGATGCGGTAAGAAGCGTAGTTGAGTCTATGCAGGAAAAAATTGATGTTGCAAAAGCGCTGCTAGAAGCCGCTGAGCAGCAACGTCGAGATGTATTTTAAACGCCGATTTCTAAAGGCTAAGAGTTAAGGGCCACTATGCAGCGCAGAACATTTCTTCAAGGGCTTACAGCAGCGGGTTTATTTGCTGGCGTTCCAATGAGTTTCTATAGCGTTGCATCAACGGCCACTTCGGTATCGGTAGAGCAACTGCCAAAGTTGGTGGGTAACCTCACCTTGTATCTTGGTCGCGGTGAAGGTGGCCTGTACGAGAACGTACTCGAAGCAATAAAAAAGCGTAACCCAGATTTAAACCTTCAAATTCGTCGTGGAGCGTCGGCAGCGCTGGCAAATACCATTGTGGCTGAAGCAAAAGCGGGTGTGCGTCGGGCTGATTTATTCTGGGCAGTAGATACCGGTTCTATTGGTCTTGTCACTGATGCGGGTGTGGCGCAGCCACTACCTGCTGATTTGCAGTCGCAACTGCAAGCAGGTTTTCAATACCCTCAATGGTCACCAGTGACTGGGCGTGTACGTACCTTGCCTTACAATACCCAGCGTCTTACGCCAGACCAAATTCCTGACGACGTGATGGCCTTAGCCGACAGCGATCTTGCCATTGGCTGGGCGCCAGCCTATGCGTCATTTCAATCATTTGTTACCGCTATGCGTTTGCTTGAGGGCGAAAAGGCAACGTCTGATTGGTTAAAAGGTGTGAGCCGTAATGCTAAGAAGTACGCTGGCGAATTAGGTGTTGTAATGGGGGTTGAACGAGGAGAAGTTGACCTAGGGTTCGCTAACCATTACTACACGTTACGATTAAAGTCGGGTAAACCCGATGCAAATGTAGATCTTGCGTTTACCAAGGGTGATGCGGGTTGTTTAGTTAATGCTTCAGGCATTGTCGCCTTGAGCGAAGGTGACCTCCCCACAAACTTCATCAGATATCTACTAACTACCGAAGTACAGTCATACCTTGCTTCAGAAGCTTACGAAATTCCATTGGTGAATGGCGTTAGTGCACCAGCGGCTCTGCCCTCTCTCGACACAATTGCGCCTCCAGAACTTGACCTAAGAAAGCTCGCCGATTTGCGCCCAACCTTAAACTTAATGAGAAAAGTCGGCGTACTGTGACAAACTGGCCCAAGTCTTACCCTTTTGCGTTTGTTATTGCGCTTATTGCTATATTACCAGTTGGCGTGCTTGTTTCACTAGCATCAGATACGTCAACCTTGTTTGATGCACATAACCTAAAAGTGCTGGGCAACACATTGGCACTAATGGGGCTTACCGTACTTGGCTCATTGCTCATTGGTGTACCTTTAGCCATATTAATGGCCTACGTAGAAATGCCTTTCAAACGTTTCTGGTTAGTGCTACTTGCTGCACCACTGGCATTACCTAGCTATCTAGGTGCATTTGCATTGTATTTTGCCTTTGGGCGCGGTGGAGAAATTGATAATCTTCTAGGTATTACCTTGCCTGCCGTTAATGGTTTATGGGGCGCGGCGCTGGTAATGTCCTTGTATACCTATCCATTTGTTATGATGACAACCCGAGCTTCACTACTGAGTTTAGACGGTAGCTTAGTGAACGCAGCGAGAACCCTCGGATTGTCTTTACCCCAGAGCTTATGGCGAATCGTATTGCCTAGGGTAAAAAACAGTATTGCAGCAGGGGCATTACTTGCTGCCCTTTACGCCTTGTCTGATTTTGGTACTCCAGCCATTATGGGGTTAGATACATTTACACGTGTAATTTTTGTTGAATACAATGCCTTTGGGTTAAGTCAGGCGGCTATGCTGTCGTTACAGTTAATGTTGATTGTAGTGCTTATCCTCTTTATTGAATCACGTATTGGTGTAAATAAAGAGCGCCCAGGCAGACACCTTTCACTATGGCCAGCACCATGGCAGCGCAATCTTATGTTAGGCGCCAGCTTGCCTGTTGTGTTTCTCGCGATTGTTATGCCCTTGGGAATATTCTTGTTGTGGCTGGTTCGCGAAGGTGCTGGTGGTTTTGAGTTTCAGTTTGCTATTAACTCCGCTTATGCCTCAGTACTGGCGGCAATCGTGGCTGTTGTGCTTGCTATACCTGTGGCGCAGGCCGCGGTTGCAGGTAAAGCTGGACGCATTATGGAGCGTATCACCTACTTTGGTTTTGGCGTGCCTGGCATCGTTATGGGAACAGCACTCGTTTACCTTGGCTTGCAACTCCCATTCATGTATCAAACCTTGGGGTTACTGGTCGCCGTTTATGTACTTCGATTCATTCCATTAGCTGTTGGAACCGTAAGAACCACCACTGAGAATCTAGACTCTGGGTTGGTGAATGCCGCACGTGTGTTAGGTGCTAGTCCTCGTGAAGCATTTATGCGAGTAACTTTACCGCTAACCTTAAAGGGCATGATTGCTGGCGCAGCTTTGGTATTTCTTGAAGCTATGCGAGAGCTACCCGCCACGCTCATGCTTGGACCTACCGGCTTTGAAACACTGGCCACCTATTTATGGCGCGTCTACGAGGCAGGTTACTTTGGGCGTGCAGCAGTACCGGGTTTACTATTGGTACTTTTGTCTGGATTAGGCTTAGTGTTAATGCTTTCCGGTGAGGGACGCAGCAACTTTTCAGTTTCTGAGGATAAAGATCGCTAATGTTGAATGTGAACGGCTTGACCGTACGTTACGGAAGTACCACCGTTGTAAATCAGTTAGATGTAACTTTGGGTAGCGATGAAATCCTAATGCTAGTCGGCCCCACTGGCTGTGGAAAAACCACCATACTTCAAGCGCTAGCCGGTCTTATCCCCATTTCTGAAGGTCAAATTCAGTTAGGTAACTGGACGTCATCGGCAGCGAAACACGTGCCTCCAGAGAAACGCAACGTAGGAATGGTGTTTCAAGACTTTGCACTGTTTCCACACCTTACCGTAGAGCAAAACATTTGCTTTCGTTTAAAAGACACCAAACTAGCTGACCATTGGATCGACTTACTTGGATTGTCTGCATTTCGCAACGCTAAACCCGCGCGGCTTTCTGGAGGTCAAAAGCAGCGCGTTGCGTTAGCAAGAACGTTAGCCCATGAACCTTCTTTCGTGTTACTTGATGAGCCCCTATCTAACCTTGATGCAGCACTAAAAGACAGTCTGCGTTGGGAGATTCGGGAAGCATTAAAAGCAGCTGGAGTGCCGGCTATTTGGGTAACGCACGATCAAGATGAGGCACTTTCCATTGGCGACCGAGTTGGTGTACTCAATAAAGGCATTTTGGAACAAATTGATACCCCTGAAACTTGCTATGCGGCACCAGCCAGTCGATTCGTCGCACGCTTTTTAGGCGAAGCGAGCTTTATTCCTGGGACATTAAGCAATGGCAAAGTGACCACAGAAATAGGTACCGTGTTAGGCACACCTATCGATAACCCCACTGATAGCGTTGATCTGTTGGTGAGACCTGACGATCTAGCACTAACCGCCACATCAGATGCAGTTAATGGCGAGGGAAATGGCACCGTTGATTGGGTACGCTTTGAAGGTGAAAGTCGATTGTACGCAGTAACACTCGATACAGGCGCGCAGTTAAAAGTGAGAGTTAGCCACGAAAACGCCATCAAGCCCGGCGAACGAGCAGTGTTGTCATTAACCACCACTCATCCCCTAGCTGCGTTTAATCAAATAAGTTAAAGACGGAAGTCCGAAGTTTTCCTCTGATTAGCGCACAGCCATGAGTGCTAAAAAGATTAAAAATAGTATCGCAACAAATCCCAGTAGCACTGACAATATTACAGGGAAGCGATGTTTTCCTTTGCTGATGTAGCTTCGAGAGGCAAATACTATTGACGACAAAATCGTTGCAGTACAGAACATTGCCATCATCTGAAAAAGAAAAAACACTCCATACCAGCCCTCGTAGGAGCTAGGTGGAGCGTTCGCTCTGAAGATAAGAGTTATAGCCACTATAGATACAACAACGCAAAGCACTGTAGTTATTTTTTCGAACATATATTACCAATTAATGAAGTCACATTGCTCTAAACGAGAAGTATACCCATTAGAGTAAGTTACAGAATAAAAGAAACACTCGTAAACTAGCGCTGGACCACGAAACCTGTCAATTGTACCTCGAGCACTGTCTCGAGAAGTAAAATTATAACCATGATCAGGGGACCAAGGCTCATTTGTACAAGTAGGATCATGAGAATTTATTTCAATAGCACAATAGGCGTCGAGTGCAGCTTGATGTTGTGTGACAAAATCACTGTATATTTTTGCTACTCGTTTCAGAGCTCGTTCAACTAGTATTCTAGTAATTAAAGAGTAGTATTGATTTGCAGACTGCTCCGATAGATAGAGCATATTATCTAGAAACGCACCGTCACAAACGCCCTTTAAATGTCCTTCTGCATAGCAGGTATCGTGAGCTTGACATGCAGGAGCGAACACTCCGTCCGGAATTTTTGTTGCAAGCTCAGGGTTTCCTGAGGGACCACAAATAGGTCCGAAGAGTCCTGGGTCTGCTGAATTAGAATGACTCCAACTATCAAGTGACTTTAATGCATGGATGTCTGGTGATTGAGTGTAATATTCTATAATTTGGTGATACAAGTTAAGTGCGTCATAGATATCACTTGGAACTTCACTCGGTAGGGCAGAAGCTAAATCATCACCGAATACGAACATTGGTATAATCATTATATTAAATGCTCTAGCTTGACGATCTTCAAGGTTTAATACCACTACCTGTCCGGGTAAACCCGCTTGAGATGCCGACGCGCTAAACTCGTATTCATAATTACACGAATTACATATCACAAAACGATAGTTGTCAGATTCAGATGCATGCACAAAAGTTGAAAAAAAGCATAATGATATAAATATAAGTGTCAATTTCATGGGAAATCCTTTTCTTTAATTCTAATGAAAATTATTATCATTGGCATTCAGTGTCAAGAAAGAATCCGAAATTTGCAACAATCAATGGCTTCGCAACAAGCGATTCAACATTAATGAAATGGCACTGTTGATTGGGTACGCTTTGAAGGTGAAAGTCGATTGTACGCAGTAACACTCGATACAGGTGCGCAGTTAAAAGTGAGAGTTAGCCACGAAAACGCCATCAAGCCAGGCGAACGAGCAGTGTTGTCATTAACCACCACTCATCCCCTAGCTGCCTTTTCACCTGTTGAGAACTCAGGCGAAAAACTCTGAGTTAACTGCCCTCGTTGACCACAATGACTTTGCGATGCGGGAACGGGATTTCTATGTTGGCGTCGTCTAGGGCTTTTTTTACTTGCTCTGGTACTGAGTACAACACGTCAAAATAATGCTCGCCGTTGCAAAATGGCCTAACGAGAAAGTCCACTGAGCTGTCATTAAGTGTTTCAACCTCGACGAAAGGCGCTGGTTCCTTTAATACATGGGGATGGCCTGCCAAAACCTTATTGATAACCGTCTTGGCTTCTTCAATGTTTTCGTTGTAAGCAATACCAAAATGCATATCTACACCACGCTGCTTGTGGTGTGAGTGGTTGATAATCTGCTCTCCCCAAATTTGGCTGTTGGGAATGATAATATGCTGATTGTCAAAGGTTTGCAGTATGGTGGTGAACATGTCGATTTCAGTAACTTTACCAAACTTCCCTGCAGCATCGACAAAGTCATTGACCTTATACGGGCGGAAAATCAATAGCATTACGCCTGCGGCAAGATTCGACAAAGTGCCCTGAAGTGCTAAACCTACCGCTAAACCTGCAGCGCCCAATAATGCGATTATCGAAGCAGTTTGAACACCAAAGCGGTTAAGCACGGCAATACCTACAAACGCCAGCACAGTGTAGCGAGCAACGCTGCCAAAGAATTTAAACAGCGTGTCATCCAATTGTGGGTAGTGATTAGCGATTGCCACAATTCCTTTATAGGCCTTGCCGGCAACCCATACACCCACAATTAGAATTAATAGCGCAAGCAGAATGTTCGTTGCCCAAGCTAGTGCTGCAGGTAAGTATTGATTAATGTCTAGTAAAGCAAAAAACTCTTCCATTTTAAGTGTCCTTTTACAGTTGTGAGTTTTATTTGTCGCTATGCATAGGTTAGCGCAAACCACAATAAACACTATTTTAAGTTTTTGACTGTCTAGTCGTTATTACTTAAATTGGCTCCAGCCGGATAAGTTTAGGTTATGACATAACTTGGCAAGATACCGATTAATCTTCGTAATCACACTATCTTTTTTAATCTGTAATGAAGGCGTTTTCTGTCCTTCATTGAATGAGTTATCTGCATTTTGGATAAGCATGGTCACATTTCCTTTGTTGTGTTGATATGCCGATATTTTGTACGTTATTTATATACATCACCAACGATAAGAATTAATCTGTATTATAAGTTAATCTTATTTTATGGCTTGGTTATGGATAAGCGATTACGCTGGCTAAACAACCTTTTGTGTTTTGAAGTTGCTGCTAGACATCAAAGCTATAGTCTTGCGGCCCAAGAATTGTTTGTGTCGCAGGCTGCTGTTAGTCAACAAATGCGACAGTTAGAGAATAATCTTGGCGTTTCTCTATTTCGTCGAAAAGCACGAAAAATGGAGCTAACCCCTCAAGGTCAAACACTGTTGCAAGCTTGCCAGCGGGGTTTTTCAGAGGTTGTTAACGGGCTAAACCAAGTGCAAGAAGAGCCTATTGAAGGCGATCTAACGGTCAGCTCTACACAAGCGTTTTGTGCTTTATGGTTAGTGCCAAGGTTGTATGACTTTTCAGTGCAGTATCCACAAATCAATGTGAATGTTCAGGGCTCAAATCATGTAGAAGACTTAAGGGAAGGAAAAGTTGACCTTGCTCTGCGTTTTAGTACTTCCACTGAAAAACTCAAAAGTCCGCTGTTAAACGTAGACGTGGTTGGCGACGATGCCTGTTATCCAGTTTGCACGCCAACATTGCAATCTCGATTGGGTATTCATCACCCTGAGCACCTATTGAAAGCCCGTTTGTTGAGCTTGGAAGGTGAAAGCCTGGTTAATTGGGAGTCTTGGTTTGAACATGTCGGTGTTAGTTTCACACCAGAAAAGCTGCAAAAAACCTTAGTAACCTCCAGTGATTTGTCATTAAGTGCGGTGCTTGCTGGTCATGGAGCCATGTTGGCGTCTGACATTATGGTGGGTAGTTATCTGCGTTCAGGGCAATTAGTTAAACTTAGTGACATAGCTCACCCCGCTCGTTGGAAATCTCATTTGGTGTCGCTTAAAAACTCGCCCAAGCAAAAGCGCATACAAATTTTTAGTAGTTGGGTAAAAGAGCGCTTAGTTAATGAAGCCATATAGGGGAAATAACGTATAATCCACCCCTGTAGCAATAGTGATAGTAAGAAGGGTTGAAACGTGTCAGTAATCAAGCGTGATGTCATAGTCATTGGAGCGGGAGCCGCTGGGCTATTTTGCGCGGCGCAAGCGGGTGCTCGCGGACGCAACGTTGAAGTGCTCGATCACGCTAAAAAGATCGGCCGCAAAATACTTATGTCGGGTGGAGGTAGATGCAATTTCACCAACATGTACGCCGAGCCAGATAACTTTCTGTCGAACAACCCTCATTTTTGTAAATCGGCCCTCAGTCGATATACCCAATGGGATTTTATTGGGTTAGTGGCAAGCTATGGTATTGCCTATCACGAGAAAACCTTAGGGCAGCTATTTTGCGACGACTCGGCAAAAGATATTGTCAATTTACTCGAAAATGAGTGTGCAAAAGCAAACGTAACTATTACCACGCGATGTGAAATTTTATCCGTTGAAAAAGTTGAATCTGGTTTTGTGGTGAACACGTCATTGGGTGTGTATGAATGTGAGTCACTAGTTATTGCTACAGGCGGCTTAAGTATGCCTAAGCTAGGTGCGTCACCCTTTGGTTATCAAATTGCGGAACAATTTGGTTTGCCCGTGCTTCCCACTCGTGCAGCGCTCGTTCCGTTTACGTTGCATGAAAAAGATAAGTCGGTACTAGCGGAACTCAGTGGTATTGCCGTTGATGTAGCTGCCACTTGCAACAACACGTCATTTAAAGAGGCCCTGCTCTTTACGCACAGAGGGCTAAGTGGCCCATCGATACTACAAGTCTCTTCTTACTGGGCACCAGGCGATGAAGTTGAAATAAACCTAATGCCTACTCAAAGTGCTAACGAGTTTATTAAAGATGCGCGCATGAAAAATCCCGATGCGCTATTGGCCACTTGTTTGGGTAAGGTAATTCCCAAACGTATGGTACAAAGCTTCATTGAGTTAAATGGATGGCGTAACGTACCGGTAAAACAGCTTTCTCACGCCGAATGCAATGAGATTGCAGACATGCTGCAAGCATGGAAAATCAAGCCCAATGGCACCGAAGGCTATCGCACCGCAGAAGTTACCTTGGGTGGCGTCGACACTGATGCACTGTCGTCAAAAACCATGATGGCCAAAGATGTTCAAGGTCTTTACTTTATTGGTGAAGTGGTTGATGTAACCGGCTGGTTAGGAGGGTTCAATTTCCAATGGGCGTGGAGTTCAGGTTGGGCAGCGGGGCAGGTGGTTTAGCTGATCTAAAGTAATTAAAACGAAGACAGATGAAATTAGAGCGAAGACGAAGCAGGGCTTTTTAGCAAGAGTTATTAACTAAAGTTTTTGAATTTCATTTTAAATTTGACTTTGTCTTCGTTTTTGATGTTGCTCGAAGAGCAATAGTGCATAGCTGCCAAACTCGATCAGCTAATGACTCTCTGCGACCATTGCTTAAACTAACAGGTGCCCTCGTGCCTCAGGTTGTATATCTATTCTTTTGTAGCCCCAGGCTATGAAGCACAGCTAGTTTGTTTTCCAATAGCTATTTACGAAGTGCTTATCATCAACAATGAAGGCAACGCTATATCTAGCTCGTGTGATCGCTACATAGAATTTATTTTTGCTAGTTCCTGTTGAGCTCTTTGCGAAGGGGTCTTTAAGTCCTTTAAGAAATTTCAGCATTGGTTCAGTTGGAAGAATTAAGACATTGTCACACGTTAGACCTTTAGAATCCCCAAATGTCATCAGATTGTCATGTATGTCTAAGTCTTTTCCCGTGGCTGATGAGTACCTTAAAATGAGTGGGTTATGTTGCTTTATGTATGAGTCAACATCTTGAGAGGAGACGTAAAAGATTCCATTGTGAGTCTTAGGTGTTGGAATACTCACCTTTGAAACCGTTGGAGCATAACCTTCTCCTTGATGTACAGTGTCGGCCAGACTACAAACTTCGGGAGTAGAGCGCCAGCAATCTGCTAATTGACTGACTTGAAATCCCATCTTTTGATATGCATCTAGTTTTTCTGCACTCGATGCTGGTTTTTTAGGGGCTGATGTTGTGTGATAAACCGTTTGCCTGAAGTCCCCAACCGCATGAACTTCGAGTTCCTTTGCCTTCGCCAGCTTTTTTATTAACTCGAAATCCCATCCCGCAAAGTCCTGGGTTTCATCAAGATATACTCGGTCATAGATAGCACTGATCCGATTGCCAATGTTCACTTTCGATTCTTTTAGTATTCGGCATGCTAGTTTTGATATGAACTCTGTGTGAGCCTGTCCTTTTGAGTTTAAAAAGTGCTTATCATTATATGTTCCATTAACTTTCTCTCCAGTCCCTGGTACCTGTCTACCCTTCCTTATATGAGGATTAGAACTGTTCAAGAAAATGCCTGATATGCGCTCTTTGAAAATGCTTTGTTGATATGGTCTGATGATGTCTTCAAGTAAGAAGGCGTACCATCCCTTAACGACAAAGAGCTCATTTCTTATTCCTCCTAGCTCAGAAAATTTCACCAGGAGCTCATTTTGATTACTTCTGGTGTAAGTGATTACCAGAACTTTTTTTCCTTCGTTCGTTAGCTGAATTGCTTCTTTAACAATACGGGTCGTTTTTCCCGCACCAGCACAGGCAATAAATAGATAGTTAGTCAAATTTCAGTGCCTCTAATAGGTAATCTGGATATTGGATTTGTTCTTTGCTGTCAAAGATGCGTATTGCGGAATCTACTTTCTTTGAACCATTATTTTTATCACCGTTCTCACCAACATAGACGGCAATGAAGTGCGCCTTTTTCTCATCTAAGCTATTTAAAACCTTGAGTTTATTGAATTCTTGAGTTGATAACGCAATCTTTGCAAATGCTAATAAAACCTTATCATTTTTAGCATTTGAATGAATTAGCGACGGCTCTAGTGACCTTAAGGTGTCATCTGCATCTGAGAAAAAACTTATATTTTCCTCTGGATAGTCATTAGCATAATCAATGATGTTTTTTTGATATGAACCATCATTGTCCTTAACAACATGTACTTCTGTACCAATATGCTTTGCTATTTCAAGATAGTGTTTGAAGCCTATTCCGCGTACAACGATGATATCTATTCCATCGATCTCAGGTAATTTTCCATGCTGTTGTAAGTATATTTTCTTCAATAAAAGCTCATCTGAAGGGCCTTCAACCAAAATAACTTTCCTAGAAAGCACTATCCTAAGTGTGTCATAACCTGGAAGCCTTTGTAGAGTTTTGGCTGTTTTTTTGTCTATGTCTTTGAGCCTTAAATAGTTATCAGAAACAAGGAAAAGGTTTTCTAGGCTTAGCTTATTGAGCACAAATGAACTGTGTGTAGTTATAAAAACTTGATCTGAGCTGTGGTTTGAAATGAAGTCTACAAGAGCACTCAGGTTTGTGTGTGAAAGATGGTTCTCAGGCTCTTCAACAGTTACGAAGTTTGCATTTCCACCTTTGTTAAGGAGAGCTAACTTAATTTGAATTTTGTTCTGCTCACCTTTACCTATGTGATTGAATGGAACATCATCGACTGCAAGTTGAAGCCCTGCCTCGACAGAATTTGCGCTTGTATCTGCAACAATGGATAAGTTTTGTTCTGTGACTTGATTAGTTGAATCAAGGTTGTTATTGAGATCTTGTACTTGTTGCTGTTGTTCAAATGAATGCTTTAAATGTCGATAGTTTAAGCTCAATAATGCTTGTTGTTCTTTCGTCAAAGAAGCGTTGATAATGTTCGAAAGATATTGGTTTTTCCCATAGGTTGGATGTAATTTAGTTGGGTCAATAAATAACCCTTTGATTTTTCTGTTAAGGAATTTAATGGGCTCCCACGCAAAGCTATACCATTCTACTTTATAGAATTCAGTTGGTATGCTTTCGACAGAAGCTGCATTATTGCGAAATTGCTCGTAAGTGCTTGTTAAGTCATCATCAAAGCAGATTCTAATGTAAACACCATCTTTCTCTTGCTTCAAAGAGTTTATCTTGCCTCTGTATTCAGGGCATTCAGACAAGTACATTTCGATTAGTATTTCTGGCAATGTCTCTTTCGAATGATCGCCATCGAGGTAGCTTTGAACTGCTTTGGCATTGAATATTTGAGGTGATAGGGAAGATGCTATCGGTTTTCCGCGGTAATTTGAACTGGAAACAAGTTCTAGTGCTTCCAGAATGGTTGTTTTCCCCGAGTCGTTATCACCAACAATGATGTTAACTTTTTCGTTAAATTCGAAATGTTGTGAAAGTATCTTCTTAAAATTATTGATATTAATGCTTTCTATATGCAAGGCGAAAACTCCATGTAAGTAACTTAATATTTTTACCCTTCAAAAAATTCTTCGTCTATTTTTTTCAGGTGCAAGACCTGCTCATCACGGCTGCCGATATTGTAGCGCAACATAAGCTTGGCGAGCTCTTTACCGTTAATCAGTACAATTCGATTGCCTAAGTTTTGCGCGGTTTCGACAGCTGATTGCGTAAAAGCGGATGTGGTGATGAATATGCCTTTCTGAGCGCGTTTGAGATTGAGCGCACCAAAGAAGTCACGGATATCTCCGGCACTGACATTGTTGCCCTCTGCATAACGCTTGGCCTGAATGTAGATTTGGTCAACGCCCAGCGGGTCCTGGTCAATCACACCGTCCACGCCATTATCGCCAGTTTTCCCTAGCGCATGGGCAGCACCTTCCCCTGTACCGCCATAACCCATGGCGAGTAATAAATCGATAAGCAGTCTTTCGAAAAACTCGGGGGTAACTTTACGGGTTCGCTCCAGTATGTCTTCCGTCAGTGCTTCATTTATCTTTTTATACGCGGCGCGTAACGCTTCATCTGGAGTAATGTCATCATCGTCATCAGCTATTTCTTGCGCAGGAAGCACTTCTCCTGATTCATTTGCATCGCCATTACTCTTTGTTTTAAAGGCAATGAATTCGTCAAATTGCTTCAGATACGCGTTGTTAATTGGGTTGTTACTTTGTACGGCCTGTATGCCGCGCTCTGTGATAACAAAGTGTGCCCGGCGGGTGGCTTCGAGCAGCCCGGCCTTGGTTAAATAGGTGCGTGCCCAACCTATGCGATTATCAATTACGAGTTGTCTACCACTGGGGAGGGTTTCACTGCGTTCTTCTTCGGTGAGCTGAAAGTGGTCGGCCAGGGCATTAATCACATCCCGAAGCTTTACTTCATTCTCGCCTTGTTGCTTTGCGTGATAGGCAATTTCCAAAAAAGGGCGCATAAATTGCTGGTAGTTGGGTATCAATGATACATCCTTTTGCTCATGTTGATACCGCCTATTCGACGCGTTGAACCGTTAAATGAGGCGTACCTTTTGTTCTTTTTTTAGGACAGGTCGTCCAGGACCATCGTCTATCTTACACAATTTGCGTAATTTAACGAGTGATTGTAGGCGTGCTACCGGTCAATTCACCGTTTTTATTCAATCGCCATTTTTATAAAAATTGATATAAGAAGTCTTAAAAACGACAGCAAGGTTAAAAGACAATATATTATATTTTCATTGTTTCTTTATAAAACAAGGGCGCGAATTCAACTCCGAAGTGCACCACTCGCTCATTAGGCTGCCCGCCTCATTTCCTCGAACACGACAGCAGGCTGTTTAAAGCCTAGGCACTTTCTTGGTCTTAAGTTGATGGCCCGTTCTATCT
>Ga0256829_1001024_pt1 | contig 24202 bp, 29 predicted proteins | sample 131447metaG_FD_185979 | JGI IMG/M metagenome (GOLD analysis project Ga0256829, IMG submission 185979) | Hydrothermal vent microbial communities from Lau Basin, Pacific Ocean - 131-447 | ecosystem: Environmental > Aquatic > Marine > Hydrothermal vents | place: Pacific Ocean: Lau Basin | collected...
TTTAGTGTGATAAACTAAGCATATTGAAATTTTACCATAAAAAGAGTAAGAGTATGAATGTATTAATTGTCGATGATAGTAAAATAGTGCGCCGTGTGTTATCAAACACAATGAAACGTTATTTTAAAGAACCAGAGTGGAAAGAGTTAAATTTGTTTGAAGCAGAAGATGGTAATGAAGCAATGGCTGTGATGAAACAAGAAAAAGTAGATATTATGTTGCTTGATTGGAATATGCCAAATATGACAGGACCTGAAGTCGTAGAAGCGGTGCGTGCAAATAAAGAGTGGAATAAAACTCGTATAGTGATGGCAACAACGGAAGGCTCAAAATCAAGTGTTTTAGCGATGATAAAAAAAGGGGCAAATGGGTATATGGTCAAACCATTTCAAGAAGAGGCTATCTTTAAAACACTCGATACAATTACCGCAAGAATGCAAAAATAAGAAATTTTCGATATAATACGAGGTTTTATTTTAAACAGTAAGTTTGAAAAACTGAATTAATCTCGTAGGAAAATTTATATGTTACTTTTTACTCCTGGTCCAACTCCAGTCCCACAAAATGTCAGAAACGCCATGAGCGATGAGACAATGCACCATCGTACACCTGAATTTGAAGCTATATTTGAAAAAACACGCGGACATCTTTTTAAGCTTTTTAAAACTGATGAGGTCATTATGCTTGCTTCTTCTGGAACAGGGGCTATGGAAGCTGCTGTCATAAACCTTTGCCATAACACGCTTTTGAGTATAAATTCTGGAAAATTTGGTGAGCGTTTTGGTAAAATAGCACTTGCTCATGGGCTTAATAATGTTGAGATAAAAAATGAGTGGGATACCCCTGCAACAGTAGAAGCAGTAGAAGCTGCACTTACACAAAATCCAAAGATTGATGCCATCGCGATTCAGATTAGTGAGAGTGCAGGAGGGCTTCGCCACTCAGTAGAAGCAATTGCCGCAGCAGCGAAAAAACTCAATCCTGAGATTATGATTATTGCTGATGGTATTACGGCTGTTGGTGTGGAAGCTATTGATGTGACAAATATAGATGCACTCTTAGCGGGGAGTCAAAAGGCACTCATGTTGCCTCCAGGGCTCTCACTTTTAGGACTTTCCAATGCAGCGATAAAAAAGATAGGAAAGGGAAAAGGGTACTACTTAAACCTTGCAAGTGAGATTAAAAAGCAAAAACAAAATACTACAGCCTATACAGCGGCTACAACGCTTATCATAGGACTTTTAGAAGTTTTAGAGACGATTGAAGCGGAGGGCGGAGTTGAGGCTCTTTATGCAAAAACGGCTGTGCGAGCAGAAGCTGTGCGAGAGGCTTTAAAAGCTTTAGGATTACATATATACCCTCAAAACCCAGCACGTTCTATGACAACTATTGATGATGAAAACGCAAGTGAGATTCGAAAACTTTTAAAGGAAGTGTATGGTGTGAATGTTGCTGGTGGACAAGATCATTTAAAAGGTAAGATTTTTCGTATTAATCAAATGGGATTGATTCATGATTACGAGATGTCTTGGGTTGTCAATGCGGTAGAATTAGCACTTGACAAACTAGGTCGCCGTACTTATGATGGTACTGCGAACAAAATATTTAATGAAATTACTTTTCAAATTGGAAACTAGATGATATTAGAACATGAAATTCCAAATGGCTCTAAACTCTATTTTGGAGAATCTGCGAAAATTAAACGCAAGATAGAAAACATTGCAAGTGAAATTCTGAGTGCTAAAGGGTTTGAGGAGATAGTCACACCAATATTTTCATACCACCAGCATTTAAGCATCGGCGATGAAAAAAAGCTGATTCGTGTGAATGATGCAAAAAATAATGCCCTCTCTTTACGTGCTGATTCGACAATAGACGTTGTGCGTATTATAGAAAAACGCCTAGGGTCAAATAGCGCTCAAAAGAAGTGGTTTTACATTCAACCTGTTGTCTCTTACCCTACGACAGAGCAGTATCAGGTAGGTGTAGAGTTTTTAGGAGAGAAAAAATTATCTTCAGTTTTGCGTTTGGCGACAAGCATTTTTGACAAGTTAGAAGTACAACCCTTAATTCAAATATCTAACATTAAAATTCCAGAAATTTTAGCAGAGATGTTTGAAGAACTGAGTATCGAAGATTTTAGACATATTAATATCGATAAATTTATTAACCTCAAAGTAGAGTGGCTGACAAAACTTGTCTATTTGCAGTATATTGAACAGATTGATGAGGTGATAGCCATTGCACCAAAAGTGATCCAAGAGGAACTTTTAAAAATCAAAGAGTTATGTGCAGATAGTGAGTGCAAAAACGCAGTCATAGCACCACTTTACTATGCAAAAATGCTTTACTACGATGAACTTTTCTTTCGTGTGATTCAAGACAATGAAGTATTTGCTCGCGGTGGAAGATATAAAAATGAGAACTTAACATCCGTTGGGTTTGCAATATACACAGATGCACTCTGTGAAGAATTAACAAAGTAATAGGAAAAAAAATGCAAGCAGATTTAATTGTTGGAATTCAATGGGGTGACGAGGGAAAAGGAAAAATAGTCGATAGACTCGCTACAAAGTATGATATGGTATGCCGCTCACAAGGGGGACATAATGCGGGGCATACGATTTGGGTGGATGGTGTAAAGTATGCACTTCACCTAATCCCTTCTGGTGTTTTAAATCCTAAAGCTGTGAATGTTATAGGTAATGGTGTTGTGGTCTCTCCCTCTTCTATTATAAAAGAGATGGAGCAGTTTGAGGGGCTTGAGGGGCGTTTGTATATTTCCGATAAAGCACACTTAAATCTTTCTTACCATGCACAGATTGACCAAGCCAAAGAGAAGCTCAAAGGTGATAAGGCGATAGGTACAACAGGAAAAGGGATAGGACCTGCTTATAGCGATAAAATCAATCGTATTGGGCATCGCGTTGGAGAACTTTTAAATCCTGAAAAACTCTGTGAGAGTATTTTGGATTATTTCGCACACAATAAGCCTATTTTTGATGTGATGGATTTAGAAGCTCCTACAAAAGAGGCATTGCTTGGAGAACTTACAGAGTACAAAGAAAAACTGGGTGCTTTTATTACCGACACAACACAAATGGTCTGGAAAGCTCTTGATGAAGAGAACAAAAAAGTCTTACTTGAAGGGGCACAGGGGACAATGCTAGACATTGACCATGGAACATACCCTTATGTGACATCCTCAGCAACAGTGAGTGCAGGGGCGTGTACAGGACTTGGGATTAATCCTAAAGATATTGGTAAAGTGACAGGTATTGTTAAGGCGTATTGTACTCGTGTGGGCAATGGTCCTTTTCCATCTGAAGATTTAGGAGAAGATGGTAAGCGTTTGGGAGAACAAGGGCATGAGTTTGGAACAACGACAGGACGTGCACGTCGTTGTGGTTGGTTTGATGCTGTGGCAACTCGCTACGCTTCGCGTTTGAATGGTTGCGATGAGTTAGCATTGATGAAACTTGATGTTTTAGACGGTTTTGATGAAGTGAAAGTGTGTGTTGCTTATGAATATAATGGGCAAGAGATAGATTATCTTCCAGCAGATTTAGAGAATGTGACACCAATTTATAAGACATTTCAAGGGTGGAATAACTCTGTAGGCGTACGTAAATTTGAAGATTTGCCGCAATCCGCACAAGATTATGTTAAAATTATCGAAGAAATCAGTAAAACAAAAGTAGGTATTATTTCTACTTCACCTGAGAGAGAAGATACCATTATCTTATAAAGTATAAGGTTTTGACATATGAACACGCGTTTCAGTGCACTTGTTAAAATTAAAAAGAGTGAAATGCAAAAAAAAGAGCGGCTGGTGCAACGGGCAAATGCTGATTTAAACAGTGCCTTAATGGCTCTTGAACTCTCTCGTAATGCCATGTATGACATAGAAGCTCCAAGTAAGGGGTTTATGTCAAGTTTTTTACAAGCAAGAACCCTGCTTGATTCTGGAAGACATCTTATTGAGCATAACAAAGAGTGGGCACAATTTGCACAAGAACAAGTCTACAAGGCAAAAGAAGAACTCAAAAAATCTATGATAGAGTATGAAAAGTTTAATTATCTTGAACTCGAAGAGATAAAAAAAATCATGCAAGCAAAAAAACTTGAAGAAGCAAAATCTTTAGATGAGGTAGCCTTAATGACACACCAAAGAAAAAGTACCAAAGGTTTATAGTCCATGAAATTCATTTTTTTTCTCCTTTTACTCCCACATCTTCTTTTTGCATTGCAAAAGAGTGAGAAGCTTTTTGAATGTACTGAGATTTTTCAAGAGAGAAAAAGTGAACTTTTAGTAGAACTAGAACGTATAGATGAACAAACACAGGCTTTAAATGCCCTTAAAACAGCTACAGAAGCACTCTTGAAAGAGAAAAAAGCAAAATTAAGTATCAAAGAAGAAGCAGTTGATAAAAAGCTTGCTCAGATCAAGAAACAAAGCGAAGATGTGAAAAAAATGCTTGAGAAAAATCAGCAAATTTTAAAAGCATTACAAGAGACAAAAATGAGTAAAATCGCCCAAACTTTCGCAAAAATGAAAGCCGCATCCTCTGCAAATATCCTTACCGATATGCAGGCAAAGGATGCTGTAGTGATATTGCAATCTTTAAAGCCGAAAATTGTCGGACAAATTTTAAGTAAGATGGATGCAAAAAAAGCTTCAGAGCTTACGATACTTTTAGCCAAATAATCAAACTTTTACCTTTTTTATAGTAGAATGTCTTAATTTTAAGACAAGGTCCTACACTATGAAACTCTCTGTAAAAAGTATCCCGCATATTGCTAACAAAATTGCGATTGAATTAAATAAAAGTGGTGTCGTGACAATGACCAAGGGTCTTGAAGCTGTAACAGACGAAGCTGTGAAAGTTTTAACAGCAAGTGTCAATCAAGAGATGGCTTTAGAAGAAAAAGTGCATGAGATATGTGAGGCAAATGAAGAAGAGATAGAGTTTATGCTTGCTGATGAGAGACAGCTTTTTTTCATGATTAAAAAGAAATTAGCATCTGAATTTGATGTTATTTTAAATTATGAAGAGCGTTACTCAGACATTTCACATAAGATTTTAGATGAACTTTACGAAGAAGATTTAATTCATTTTGATGTAACAGAAAATCGTATTAAAAATATTATTTATAATGCAATCACTGCGTTTATGGCAGATAGCTCAGAGATAGAAGATGCGGTTATGGATAAAATACACTCCTATAAACGCAAGTTCATTCCGGGAACGGATGAGTTTGAGATACTGTTTGAAAAACTTTACAGAGAAGAGCTTACAAAAAGAGGGATGGAGTAGTTTTATGCAAAATCAAAAAGAGAAAGTTTATATTTATTTAGAAAATGGAACCTACTTGAGTGCACATAGTTTTGGTGCAAAAGGAACAAGCGTTGGTGAGCTGGTTTTTAACACTTCAATGAGCGGATACCAAGAGATTATGTCTGATCCCTCTTATGCGGGGCAATTTGTTACCTTTACGATGCCAGAAATCGGGAATGTGGGTGTCAATAAGCAAGATATGGAGAGCCTCAGTGCACATGCAAAGGGGATGCTTGTTCGTAATTATCAAGATAATTATTCCAATTTTAGAGCAGAAGATTCGCTGGCAAATTTTCTCAAAGAGCATAATGTTTTAGGTATTTGTGATATTGATACAAGATATTTAACAAAGATGTTGCGCTCAGAGGGTGCCATGATGATGATAGCTTCGACAGAGATAAGCGATAAAGAACTTCTTGCACAAAAGCTGAGTGAAGCACCACGGATAGAAGATATTAATTATATCGAACAAGTAAGTACAAAAGAGCCTTATATACACACAAGTGCAACTTATGATGATACACTTTTTGAGTATAAAAATGCATCAGAAGTGGAAGCGAAAATTGCCGTAGTAGATTTTGGAGTAAAACGCAATATCTTAAATGAAATAGTAAACGCAGGTATAGCTGCCGAAGTGATTCCAAATGACTTTAAAGCAGAGGATTTGATAGAGAAATATAGTGCAGGGCTTATTGATGGTGTCTTTTTATCAAATGGACCAGGGGACCCGCTGGTACTTAAAAAAGAGCAAGCCGAGATTAAAAAGCTAATAACAGCAAAAATTCCGATGTTTGGTATCTGTTTAGGGCATCAACTCCTTTCAATTTCCCATGGATATGACACCTATAAACTCAAATTTGGGCATCATGGTGGCAATCATCCTGTAAAAAATGAAGCGACTGGTTTAGTAGAAATTACCGCCCAAAATCACAACTATAATGTTCCTAATAGCATTGTAGAAATCGCAGAAGTGACCCATAGCAATCTGTTTGACAATACAATTGAGGGTCTAAAATATAAAGATGAACCAATTTTTTCTGTGCAACATCATCCAGAAGCGAGTCCTGGACCAAAAGAGAGTGCATATATATTTAAAAATTTTAAAAATCTCATGAAAGAAAATCGAACAAAAATATAAAAAATTATTATTTTTTAAGCCTTCTTAAATAATAAAGCCGATACTATTACAATAATTTATGTTTAGGAAGCTATATGAGAGATTTTATCTATGGGGTAATGACTGATTTTCCCACAACAATCATTTTTTTACATGCTTTTAGTGCTGTAGTCTGGATTGGTGGTTTGGTTGCACTATGGTATATTAGTTACAACACAAGTGAGGAACTTTCAATTGAGGGGCGTTTTGAGAATCGTGCTGCAGTGATTCGAAAATTTTTCATGTTTTTATCTCCTTTTATTTTTGTCTCTTTGGTGACTGCTCTTTTTATGGCATTTGGCTATCTTGATAATGCCTATGATCCCGATGGTTTTATTGTTGATATGGGAAATGTTGCGGCATTTAAGCTTATAAAACTCAAAGGAAGTATTTGGGGTGCTTTGGTGTTCGATATGCTTTTAATGATTTACACGATACGTAATGTAAAATGTGGTCGCGCAAGTGATCGTGTTGCGACAGATTGTATGTGGTTAGTCAATACCTATCTTTTACCTGCTGGGATTTTTTTAGGCAGTGTCAATATTTTTATAGGTGCATTTTTAAGAAACCTCTATTAATCCAAAATGCTTAATTTAATTGCCTCTCTTCATAAAAGAAGAGTAAAAATGATGCTTATTGTTTTGCTCCTCTCTGTTCTTGCTGTGATTGTGAGTTATAATTTTACATTTGCTCCAAGTAACTACTTTAATGGAAAGTATAATGATGACTTTCTTCTTTTTTTGATTCTATATAAGCTTATAGAACTTCCTACTCTTTATTATTTGCTCATGCATAGACATATAGTTGATATGAGAAAAAATGGGTTTTTTGAAGAAAAATTAGAAAAAATCACAAAGCATACCAAGTTATTACTCTTTTTAATTCCTCAAGGGAATACTGTTTTTGGTTTTATTGCGTATAAACTCACGGCTAATGTCTATTATTTTTTACTTTTTTCGTCAATTGCATTGATTACTCTCTATTTGGTGAAACCAAATAAGCTTCAGTTATAATAAACATACTAATATGTTATAATAAAAATTTATATTAAATTCAAGCAACTTTAATTAAATCTTTAGTATACTTCTCACGATTTTTTATGGATTATTTCTCAAATTTTCCATAAAAATAGTTACAGGAGTCTCTATGACAAGATATATTTTGGTGCTTTTATTCCTTGTTTCTTTTTTGCATGCCAATATAGGTGTAAGCGAAAAATTAGGAAAGAGAGTTCCGCTTGATTTAACATTTCTTGACGAGTCTGGCAAAGATGTTACTTTGAGAAAAATGATGGCGGGGAAGCCCACTATCTTAACGCTAAATTATTACAGATGTGCAGGTATCTGTACTACACAACTCAATGATTTGGCAAATGTTGTGAGTCAATTGGACTTAGTTGAGAACAAAGACTATAAGATTGTCACTGTAAGTTTTGCAGAAGATGAACCTTATCAATTGGCGGCGACAAAAAGAAAAAGTGTTATGGCCTCAATAACGAGACCATATGCAAAAAATGCTTGGCATTTTCTTATTGGTGAAAACAATAGCTCAGGAAAACTAGCAGATGCAGTAGGCTATGCATTTGAAAAAACAGTCTCCAAAGAGACTGGTTTAACGGCGTATGTACATCCTAGTGTTACTATTATATTGTCACCAGAAGGAAAAATCACTCGCTATCTTGATGGTGTTGATGAACTTCCATTTGATGTAAAAATGGCATTATTAGAAGCAGCAGATGGAAAAGTCGGACCAACTATAGCAAAAACATTACTCTTTTGTTTTGCATATGATGCAGAAAATAAAAAGTATGTTTTTGCATGGGAAAAAGTCATAGGAACCGGTATGTCTTTACTGGCAATCGGATTGTTTATCTTGTTAATTAAACTGGGTAGAAAAGAAGAAGATCATCACAAAAAAGGAGAAAACGATGAGTAAATCGTATTTAGACGCAGGCGAAACACACTGTGCTATAGGGCACCCAAAAAGTGTTTTTTGGCAATGGATGCTAACAATAGACCATAAAAGAATTGGTCTTATGTATGCAGCCGTAATTTTTACATTCTTTTTCGTTGCAGTGTTTGTAGCATTGACAATGAGAATAGAACTATTTGCACCAGGTGCACAAATTTTAGATGGGGATACATTTAACCAAGCATTTACACTGCATGGTGTTATTATGATTTTCCTTTTCATTATTCCAGGGGTTCCTGCAGTATTTGGTAATATTGTAATGCCACTTATGATTGGGGCAAAAGATGTTTCTTTCCCACGTCTCAACTGGTTTACATTTTGGCTCTATATTTTTGGTGCATTAATTGCATTGTCATCTTTATGGACAGGACATGGTTTTGCTGATACTGGTTGGACATTTTATGCACCGTATAGTTTAAATACAAATACAAATGTTGTTACAACACTTGTTGCTGCGTTTATCTTAGGGATGGCTTCAATTCTTACAGGACTCAATTTCCTTGTAACTATTCACCGTTTACGTGCTCCAGGTATGGACTTTTTCAAGATGCCTCTTTTTGTATGGGGTATTTATGCAACAGCATGGATCCAACTTCTTGCAACACCAGTTGTGGGTATTACACTTGTACTTGCTCTTTTAGAAAAAGTTTTTGGTATTGGTATCTTTGATCCATCAAAAGGTGGAGATCCTGTACTTTTTGAACACCTTTTCTGGATTTATTCTCACCCGGCTGTATATCTTATGATTCTACCAGCATTTGGTATTATGTCTGAAATTATTCCTACATTCTCAAGAAGAGAAGTATTTGGGTACAGAACAATTGCTCTTTCATCTGCATCTATTGCAGGAATTGGTTACTTAGTTTGGGGACACCACCTCTTTACTTCAGGTATGTCAGATTTAGCAAAAACTATTTTCTCATTTTTAACTTTCTTTGTTGCAATTCCAACAGGGATTAAATTCTATGACTGGGTTGCTACAATGTACAAAGGGCAAATCCATATGACAACACCAATGCTTTGGGCACTTGGAACTATGGTTACTTTTGTTATTGGTGGTTTAACAGGTGTGACAATCGCAATGATTGGTGCTGATATTCACTTGCAAGATACATACTATACAGTAGCTCACTTTCACTATGCAATGCTTGGTGGAGTTGTTTTCTTACTCTTTGCAGGGTTGCATTATTGGTTCCCATTAATGTTTGGTCGTATGTATAATGAAAAGCATGCAAAACGTGCCTTTTGGTTTAACTTTATAGGTTTCAATATGTTATGGTTCCCAATGTTTATTGCGGGGTACTTAGGTATGCCGAGACGTTATTTTGATTACCTCCCAGAGTTTCAAATTTATCATCAAATCTCTTTCTTTGGAGCATTAGTATTTATTACTGGACTGATTTATATGTTTACAGTTTTAATCTCTGCTATTAAAAAAGGAGAAAAAGTTGGACCAAACCACTGGAATGCTACAACATTGGAGTGGCACTTACCATCAGCACCACCACCATTAGAGAACCATTCTAAAGTTCCTTATGTTGACTTTAGACCATATGAGTACCACCATGGTGACCCTGTTGTGAAATTTAACTACGAAACAATGCAAAGGATTGACTAATGTCTCATGAAGAACACGGGCACGAATATGTCCCAGAAATTGCGACTGCTCGCGATGGAAAACAGTATGAAGTACAAGGTTGGCAAGGTGACTTTTACGGTGGAAAGCTAGGTTTCTGGCTTTTCATGCTCACTGAAGTTATGATGTTTGGAGCAATGTTTCTTACATTGACTTATTATTTTTCACTACACCATGATGATTTTATTGAAGCTTCATCAGAGTTTAGTGTCCTTTTAGGTGGAACAAATACGGTTGTACTTTTGATTTCAGCACTCACTATGGGGCTTGGTTTGCTTAAAATGAGAGCAGGTGATGTCAAAGGTGCGAAATTAATGATTTATGCAACGATGATTCTTGCTTTAGTTTTCTTGGCTATTAAAGGTGTTGAGTGGACAGAAGATTATCATGATGGTGTCTTCTTAGGTTTACCTGCACTTCAAGCAGGAAATCCTGATTCTAGACCTTTGGGTGAAATTTTATTTTTTGGTATGTATTTTACTATGACAGGTTTACATGGTTTTCATATTATTTTAGGTATCGGATTGATGTTATGGTTACTAAAACGTATTAATGCAGGGAAAGTGACTCCTGAGCACCATATCTTACATTTTAACATTGCACTTTATTGGGATTTAGTACACCTTATCTGGGTATTTGTATTCCCGTATTTTTATATGATAGGAGCTGGTCATGGACATTAATACATATAAAGCACAAAAATCTGGTTATTATAAAATTTTAGGTGGTCTTTTACTACTGACTGCTGTAACACTGATACAACCATATATGTTTTTAGAAAATGCGACATTTGGAATCCAGTTAATGATTGGGGCTGTAAAAGCTTGGTTGATTGTAATGTATTATATGCACTTAAAGGGTGAGACATTAATTGGTTGGACTGTTGGTTTTGCACTGGCTCTTGTTATATTCTTTTTTGCTGTAGTTATGACAGATGTACATCATTTCCAATTTAAAGATATTAGTTATATATCAGAACAACATGTGAGTGCTGGTGAACATACACAGCATCATGAAGAGTAAGGGGTAAAAATGTTAGAAGGTTTTAAATCACAGGCTGCGACTTTTGCAGCTGATGTTGATCAAGCACTATATATAAATCTAATATTTTCAATAATATTAGCTTTTTCTGTTATAGGACCAATGCTGTATTTTGCATGGAAATACCGTGCAAGTAATGTCAAGAAAGAAGATATTGAAAATGTAGTGCACCATACAGGTTTAGAGATTACATGGACATTGATTCCAACGATTATGATGTTTGTTCTTTTTTATTACGGATATACATCAATGAGAGCTTTAAGAACAATGCCAGATGCAAAAAATGCTATCACAATTAATGTTGAAGGTAGTAAATGGAAATGGCGCTATGAATACCCTGCAAATGCAAATGGATTTGTGCATAAAGTTGGTGGAGCTTATACAAAGCCTACAATGGATGGGCATGGAAATGTTGTTAAAAATGGGACAATGGGTAAATCGGCACTCTATGTACCAGTGGGCACAAATATCATCTTAGATATGACAGCGCCACTTGGTGATGTTATCCATTCATTTTATATTCCAGCTTTCCGTATGAAAGAGGATGTCGTTCCAGGACGTATAACAAAGCAGTGGTTTAATGCTACAAAAGTTGGCGAATATGACATTGAGTGTGCTGAGTACTGTGGTACTGATCACTCATATATGTTCTCTAGACTTGTTGTTATGCCAAAAGATAAATATGAGGCTTGGTTTAACAGTAATGCTGATACACCAAAAGGAAACTATGCAAACTCAGGCGATGCTGTGTTACAACGCCATGGATGTAAAAGCTGTCACTCTATAGATACAGATAAAGTACTTTTTGGACCTTCTTTAAAAACAAGAAGATTAACAAAAGAACAAGTATTAGATGTTATTAAAAATGGTCAAAACAAACTTGGTTATGCTATGGGTGCAATGCCTTCTGGTCTTGCAACAGGTGCAGATGCTGAGAAAATTGCAGAGTATGTAGCGAATGGTATGACAGGTACAAAACCTGCTTCATTTGCAACATGTGCTGGATGTCATGGTGAAGATGGTAAAGGGCAGTATGGTACAGCTCCAAGTCTTGTAACTTATGATGTAGATCTTTTACGTAATGTCTTGAAACATGGTAAAAAAGGCATGATGGGTACTATGCCACAATTCCCATATGTTACAGAGAAAGAAGTTTCAGCTATAGCAGAGTATTTAAACAAATAAAATGATTAAAGACTTTATAGTTCTGACGAAATTCGTCCTCTCTTTCGCCGTGAGCCTCTCGGCTCTCTTTGCCTATGTGATGGCAAAGGGCGAAATGGGTTTGGATATGCTCCTTGCAACACTCGCGGTTTTACTTGTCGCTATGGGTGTTTCTACTTTAAATCAAGTACAAGAATATAGAGAAGATGCTAAAATGGATCGGACAAAACACCGTCCAATTGCTTCTGGAAAATACTCACCTACTACAGGCATTATTATTGCCGGTGTGCTTATTTTACTCTCCATTGCACTTATATATAACCTCATTGGTATGATTGGTGTGAATCTCTTTCTTTTTTCTTTTATTTGGTACAATGCAGTTTATACCCCTTTAAAGAAAAGAAGTGCTTTAGCTGTTGTTCCAGGAGCTATTTTAGGGGTTATCCCACCTGCAATTGGTTGGATAACAGCAGGACATAGTCTGCAAGAACCACAGTTTTTTGCTTTAGGACTCTTTTATTTTGTGTGGCAAGTACCCCATTTTTGGCTACTTGTAATGCTTTTTTATGCTGATTACAAAGATGGAGGCTATCCAACTGCTATGAAGTTGTTTGGAAGAGTTTCTTTGCAAAAAGTAACATTTGTTTGGTTGGTTTTAACCATTCAAACGGGTATTTATATGGTGAGTATGTTTGGTGTAGAGAGTAATATTATTTACTGGTTATTAATTCTCACAGGAATTTTAGGATTTTTAAGTGCTTTACAACTTATGTCAAAAAAATTCGAACTCAAACATGCAAGAAAGATTTTTTATCAAATTAATTTAGCATTTTTAGCGACTATTATTTTAGTTGCTATAGACGAATACTACAAATTTAAACCACTTTCATAAGAATAGTGCTATAATTCCTTTAAAATATACTCTATTTTAAAGGAATTTTTATGCCCGAGTACAATCTTCGCACAATTTTAGCAACATTTACAAAAACCAATGGAAAAAGACGCAGTGTCTTCAACAAAGCACCTATAGGTGGTTTAGGGAGTCCTATTGTGACACTTTTTTTCTTTTCTCTTCCACTTATATCGTATGGACTTTTGTTTAACCCTTATATGTTTCATATATTAGGTATAGCAACTGCTATTGTAGCCTACATTGTTTCTATGTCACTCATTATGATAATCGTCTTTTTTATCACTTGGAAAGTAAAAAATGATGTTGTGAGGGCAGTTACACCCTCTTGGGAGTACTATTTTCCTGGAATAGATTTTAAATTAGTTATTTCAAAAGGTGTTACGCCTTATAGTGATTTTTACAAATATTATGCCGAAATAAAAGATGTTAAACAGTCAGAAGAATCGCTGCATGCACAGCTTTTAGAAGCTTTTTCGAAGATGCAGGAAGAAAATAAAGAGTTACTAAATGCTATAGAAAGAGGTAATAATAAAAATTAATTGCACTTATTTTGTTGGTTTAAGGTTTAGTAAATAAAACTATAGATACAATTTATAAGTTAAAAATTTAGTTTAAGTTAAAATTTATATATTACTAAGTTTTTATGAATCTTATTTGAGGAGTCTATATGGAAAATCGTTTTAAAGACCGTCCATTAGAATATGATTATTCAGTTACAAAACTGTTTATGTGGGCAACAATCTTCCTTGGTATTACGGGTATGCTTGTTGGTGTATTTTTAGCCTGGGAAATGGCTTTTCCATCTATAAATACTATTTTGGGGAGTGGGCTAGCAGAGTATACAAACTTCAGTCGTTTACGTCCATTACATACAAATAGTATTATTTATGGTTTTACACTCAGTGGGGTTTGGGCTTCATGGTACTATATAGGGCAACGTGTTCTTAAAGTTTCTATGGCAGAGTCTAAGTTCTTGATGTTTATAGGGAAAGCACACTTTTATGTGTATGTAGTAGCTGCAGCTATTATTGTTATATCTCTTTTATTAGGTATCACAGACTCTAAAGAGTATGCAGAACTTGAGTGGCCTATGGATATCGGTATTACGATTGTTTGGTTACTTTGGGGTATTAGTATCGCTGGTTTGATTGGTATTCGTCGTGAGAAGACTATTTATATCTCTATTTGGTACTTTATCGCAACTTTCTTAGCGGTTGCAATGCTACACCTCTTTAACAATATGGAAATTCCAACTTACTTTTACTCTGGTGGTATTGGTAAATGGTATCACTCTGTTTCTATGTATGCAGGTTCTAATGATGCTATGGTGCAGTGGTGGTTTGGACATAACGCAGTTGCATTTGTTTTAACAACACCTATTATTGCTATGATTTACTACTTCTTACCAAAAGAGTCTGGACAAGCGGTTTACTCGTATAAGCTTTCTCTTTTAGCTTTCTGGGGATTAATGTTTGTTTACTTATGGGCTGGTGGACACCATATTCTTTACTCAACAGTTCCTGATTGGGTACAAACTTTAGGTTCAATTTTCTCAATTATTTTGATTTTACCTTCATGGGGTTCTGCGATTAATATGCTTTTAACAATGAAAGGTGAGTGGCAACAAGTTGCTTCGTCTCCATTGATTAAGTTTATGATTCTTGGTTCTACTTTTTATATGTTCTCAACATTAGAAGGTCCTATTCAAGCGATTAAATCAGTTAATGCTATCGCACACTTTACAGACTGGATTATTGGTCATGTTCATGATGGTGCACTTGGTTGGGTTGCATTTATGGTAATTGCAGCACTCTATCACATGGCTCCACGTGTGTTTAAACGTGAGATTTACTCAAAATCATTGATGAGCACACAATTCTGGATTCAAACTTTAGGTATTGTTCTTTACTTTACTTCTATGTGGATTGCAGGGATTACACAAGGGATGATGTGGCGTGCACATGATGAGTTTGGTAACTTAGCATACTCATTTATTGATACTGTTACAGTACTACACCCTTATTATACAATCCGTGCTGTTGGTGGTACTTTGTACCTCATTGGTTTTGTACTATTTGCTTATAATATCTATAAAACTATGTCTGCTCGTCCTGTTGAAGAAGATGAGTTAGTTAATGCATCGCCTATGGGCGCTTAAGAGAAGGGGGTTATTATGTTTCATTGGTTAGAAAAACATCCGTTCTTCTTTTCGGTTACTGTATTCGTTGTTGTTGCTTATGCTGGACTTGTAGAGATTGTGCCATCTTTTGCACAACAGTCTCGTCCTGTTATTGGAACGAAACCTTATAGCACACTCGAACTTACTGGTCGTTTAGTCTATATTAAAAACAGTTGTAATGCTTGTCACTCACAACTTATTCGTCCATTCAAATCAGAAACTGACCGTTATGGTCACTACTCTGTAAGTGGAGAGTATGCCTATGATAGACCATTCCTTTGGGGTTCTAAAAGAACTGGTCCAGATTTAATGCGTGTTGGAAACTACAGAAGTACTGATTGGCATGATTATCATATGAAAGATCCACAATCAGTTGTGCCAGGTTCTATTATGCCTAAATACACTTGGTTGTATAAAAATATAGCTGATGTTGATACTGCATATGCAGAACAATTAACAATAAAACGCTTCTTTGATGTACCATACAATAAACCACTTCCTATGAAAGATGGTTCAAAACAGACTGTAAAACTTGCAGATACTTTAGCAGGTGCAAGAGCCGATGCTTTGGCAGAAGCACAAAAAATTGCAGCTGATATGAAAGATCAAGATGTAAAAGATATGGTCAAAGCAGGTAAAATACCTGAAATCGTTGCGTTAATCGCATATATGAATAGTCTAAAATAAGGATTGAGAGTGAGTATTGCAGAATTACAAGCTTATGGTTATGTCGGAGCATTAGGGGTTTTAGTTTTGATTTCTTATGCTTATATTTACCATCTTTATACAAAAAGAAAAGATGCCGATGGACATGATTATGAAGAGTATGGTAATCTTGCTCTCAAAGATGACATTACGGATACACCTGTATCGGCGATGTCTAAAAAATAGGAGAGATATATGAACAAAATTTATCTTTGGGGTGTCGTTATTGTTGCTGCGATGCTTGGATTTACATATGTATCGGTACTAGGTTCTAAGGGTGGGTTAAATGGTGATATCATCAACCTCCTTACAGTACTTGCTGCTGCTGCATTAGTTGTTATTACAGTTTTTGTTGTTATTAAGTATGTGCGCCAAATGCAAGTGGACACAGCTACTGGTGAATTAGCAGAAGAAAATTGGGATGGTATTGGTGAGTACAATAATAATGTTCCTTTTGGTTGGGCTGTTATATTTTTAGGCTCAATGGTCTGGGCTATGTGGTACTTCCTTGTTGGGTACCCTTTAAATGCATTCTCACAGATTGGACAGTATAATGAAGAAGTTGCTGCTCATGATGCAAAATTTGAGAAGAAATATGCTGCAATTACTGGTGATAGACTGATAGAGATGGGTGAATCAGTTTACCTTGCTGAGTGTAAAGTATGTCATGGTTTAAGTGCGGATGGTATCGATGGAAAAGCAGCAAACTTAAATCAAAGATTTGAAGCAAGATCTGTTAAATATGTTATAGAACATGGTTCAAATAACCAACTTCTAGGTTTTGAAAATCCAATGCCAGATAGAAATGGTTTAATGAATGCTAACAAAGATTATGCCCCTATTACTGATGCAGAGATTGATGCTGTTTCTGCTTATGTAGCAAATGGTATGAGTGGAGCAGGTGGCGATGTATTTGCTGGTGTATGTTCTTCTTGTCATGGTGCTGATGGAAAAGGAATTGATGGTGTTGCACCAGATATTGCCGAGTTTACTCCAGCTTTAGTGGTTGATGTTTTAAAACATGGGAAAAAAGGTGCTATTGGTGCAATGCCTCAGTTTGATAGACTCAATGAAAAACAAAAAGAAGCAGTTGGTGCCTATGTGACCAGCTTAAGCAAATAAGGAGCTAAACATGACAGAAAAAAATAGAAATGTATTTGCTGTTGATGGTGCAGGTGGCTTTTTTGTTGCTGTAATTATTTTACTCAGTGCCTTGGGATTTTTGGCATATAAGTCTATAGTTGTGCAGAGTGCAAATGCAACAAACTTTTATGAAATTAAAGATGCTAAATCAATTCAAAGAATTAGTGTTGATAATGCAAAACACATTGTTGATGTGAAGTAAGGGGTAGAAAATGGAAAAAATTATAGCAGTAGGTCTTGTACTTATGGCAGTATTTACACTTTATGTTGCATTCACTCCAGCAATGCAATTAACAGTAGTATAAGGAAATTTCGTTGAAATTTTCACGAGGGCTTGCGGCCCTCATCTTCATCATCTCTTTTCAATCGCAGTTAATGGCGAAATATTTATATAAAGATGAGATTATTCATAACCCGAAATTTACAAAAGAAGTAGAAATTTTAGGGAGTGAACTCTATGAAAAAACAGGTATCTCCTTACGACTTTTGATGCTTAAAAAGTTGCCAGAGAATACTCCAGTGGCTGAGTATGAAAAAAAGATTTTACAAAACTTTGATGCACCAACCATTGTTATGACCTTTGTAGAGATGGATTCAAAAGTAGATATAGAGGCCAATGAGCACTCTTTATATAAGTATTTTAACAAAAAACAAGTCTTAAGCCCTGTGGCTTCAACTGCACAAGCATTGGCAATGGCTGTGATTTTTGCACGAAGTTGGGATGATTTTAAACAGATTAGTGGTGATTCAGGGGGTACAATTTTACCTCTTTTAGGCAACAAAACGAAGAAAGATCAGCTCTTAGGGAAGTACTCAGGAGCGATGTTTAATGGTTACTATGATGTCTCTGCACAGATTGCAGCAGCAAAGGGTGTGCAATTAGAGCATGCTTCCGCAGATGCCAATAAAAACATGATACTTGGATTTAAAATTCTTTTTTATGGTTTTTTACTCTACGCCTTGTATCTCTACATCAAAAATAGACGAGCGATGAAAAGGAAATTGCATGAAAATAAGTCCTAAAATTTGGCCCTATTCTATAGGGTTTTCCATTATTGCTGTATTTGGTTTTTGTGTGGCAACGGTCTTTGTTGTTGAGAGTGCAAATATACAAGTCTCCAATGCTTATATGACCAAGTATCAAGAAGCAGAAAAAAATGCGAATGATTATATTAACAAAAGAATTGCTTTTGATAGAAAATATAAGATTACTTATGTTCCAAAATCGCTTTTGCAAGAGACAGACCTTGCATTTAAAGTGACCGATTTATCTGGAAATGTTGTCAAGAATGCCAAATTGACACTCTTAATTTCTCGTCCTGAAACGCATGAGTATGATCAAAAATTGCAAAGCACATCTTTAGAAGAGGGAAACTACATTGTAAAGCATGTGAAGTTTGAGAAAAAAGGTGTTTGGGACATCATCACAAAAGTAGAAGTTGGCAAAGAGAGCCGTTTTTACAATATAAAAGTAGACACTCGCAACAAAATTTTCTCAGAGTATTAGAAAAACAATGGATACAACAACTATTGTTCTCCCCTCTGCTCGTGCTATTCGCTATGAGCAGTTACATGCTCAGAGACAACTCTCTTTTTTACCAAATTATCTTACTATGCATGAGTTTATGAGTAATCTTTGCTTGGTGCAAGATTATCAAGTGATGGATGAAGATTCACGTATACTTTTACTTCTTGAAGCCTCAGATTTTTCTGCATTTTCTAGCTTGCAAATTGAGAGAAACTTTTTTACCTTTACAAAAAACAGTAGTTATATTTTTAAATTTTTTCAAGAGTTGAGTGCAGAGCTTTATGCTATAGAAGCGTTAGAGAGTGCAGATAGATATGCTGAGTATGAGGAGCATATAAGCATTTTAAAAGAGTTGTACTATCGGTATGAAAAGCTTTGCAAAGAGCGAAAAGTTTTTGATAGAATTTTTTTACCAAAACTCTACCGTTTTAATATCTCATATGCCAAGCGCCATACCCGAGTAGTGATTAAAGTAGATGGACATCTCACCAAGTTTGAATTACAACTCTTAGAGCAAGCTTGTGAGTATATGCAACTCGAATTACTTTTTACAACAACACCCTATAACAAGAAAATGCAATCGCTTTTGAGTGACTTTAGCCTCCAAGAGGGCTATGCTTATAGACTCTCTTTTAATGACAAGCGAATCCTCTCGCAAGAAAAAATGAGTACACATCACAATATTTCAAGTGAAAGTTTGAGTGAATCGCTACTCCAAGTTGCATTTGTGAAGAAGAAAGTGTATGATTTTGTGCAAAAGGGGTATAAACCTGAAAATATTGCAGTGATTTTACCTGATGAATCTTTTGCACCACTTCTTCGGAGTTTTGATACAAAGGGAAACTATAACTTTGCCATGGGAGAGCCCTTTGTAAACTCACAGCTTTATAGTACTTTAAGTGCAAGTATAAAAGCCATAGAGCAAAAATCTCAAGAGAATTATCATAGAGTACAAAGAGTAGGCGATACGGTTTATATGAAACTGTTGAGCATATATAGTAAGTCCTTACAAGCGTTTGATTTTCTTGCATTTTTAGAGGAGCTCAGCGGAGAATTTAGTAACAAAAGAGAAGTAAAAATTTTTCTTGAAGAGGTGCATAAATTTAAATATATACTCCCTTCTTTGCAGGATTTAAGTTTGAAATCTCTTATGAGCCTCTTTATGTCGCGTTTAGCTTCAAGAAGTTTGGATGATATTCGCGGTGGAAAGATTACTGTTATGGGCGTTTTAGAGACCCGCTCGGTACAATTTGACGGTGTAATCATTGTAGATTTTAATGATAAGCATGTTCCTAAACGCAGTGACAAAGATATGTTTTTAAATACGCAAATACGAGAAAATGCGAATCTCCCTACCATGAGCGATAGAGAGAACCTGCAAAAACATTACTATGCCATGCTCATTAACAATGCAAAAGAGGTAGCCATAAGTTATGTTGATTCGAGTGAGAGCAGTGCCTCACGCTTTTTAAAGCAACTCCATATACAAACAGAAAATAGATATGATGAAGTGGACTATGCACAGCTCCTGTTTCAGCAAAAAAAAGCAGCAAAGCTCGTAGAAAAAGAGATACAGATGCCTTATAGTTTTCAGGGTGTGAAACTCTCAAACACACGACTCAAAACTTTTTTAACATGCAAACGCAAGTATTACCATGCTTATGTTGCGCATCTTCGAGGGCATGAAATACCAAAAGATATGCCACAAGAGCATGAAATAGGCAATGCAGTGCATCTTGCACTCAAAGCACTTTATTCAAAACGCAATGCTTATGACGATGCACAAGAACTCCAGCATGATTTAGCCAAAGAGTTGGATGCACAAAAAGGAGAGAGTGAACTTGAGAGTTATTTGATTGCTTTACAAAAAAAACGGCTTGAGGCATTTTGTGAAGCGGAAATAGAGCGATTTGCACAAGGTTGGGAAGTTTGGAAGTGTGAAGAGAGTTTTGAGGTAGATTTTGCAGGTATCAAGCTCATTGGTCAAATCGATAGAATCGATAAACGCGGCAATGAAATAGCGGTACTTGATTATAAAACAGGAAGTTATACACTCTACAATAAAAATAATTTCACAGAGGCAACAGATTTTCAGCTTGAATTTTACTACCTTTTAGCAAGTGGACTTGGCAATGTAAGCTGTGGTTTTTATGACTTAAAAGAGTCACAAATTATTCCTGAGAGTTTTTTACAAGAAAAACTTGCTGTTTTAGAAGCAAATATCAAAGATTTACTCACCCTTGAAGAAGTAAATTTCCAAAAATGTGAAGACTTAAAAGCATGTCAGTTTTGTGAATATGCACTTATGTGCGGGAGATAATAGCTTATCTCTGCACAATTTTTACGACAAATGCACCGCGTAAGTCTCCCATTTTGTAGTTTATAGCTTTATCTTGCGGATAGTTTTTGAGAATTGTTTTATAGGCACTTGCATCTCTGTGTGTGATATCCCCATGGCATTTGAGACAAACCCCTTTGTTGATGAAAATAGGTTTGTAAACTTTATAGGTATTTTCATTTGTCTGTTTTACGAGGAGTTGTGGCAGTTTTTTGCCTGCATCAAAATCTTTTTGCATCTGCTCTAGGACTATTCGCTCATCTGATTTTGGAGAGTTTTCACTGTTACGGTAGTGTAGCGAGGTTCTGTGCACACGTGTCTCTTTTGCAAAACTGACATTGACTTCATGAGTGATAGACTGTGCCTTTCGAGAACAAAATGCAGCAGCTTGGAGAACACCCCCCTTTTGTAAATTTGCTTTGAGTCGTGTTTGCAGGGTTGATTTGAGTTTCAAGATAGCATCTTTTGCTTCTTGCTTGATCTCTGCTTCATGAGAAGCATGGAGAAGGGTACTTGATAGGAGGAGGGCAGAGAGAAGCTGTTTATACATAGTGGTAAATCCTAAAATAATTTTCAGTCATTTTAGCAAAGTAAAGATAATAATAGCCCATCTTTACCTAGCATAAAGAAATTTTTTGTACAATGCAAAGTAGAAAATAAGGGAGTAAGAGTAGATGAAAAAGTTTTTTTTAGTTTTAACATTCGTTGTAACATTTTTACAAGCAAATACTATTGGAATCAATGAAAAATTAGGGGCAATGGTACCTCTCAATTTAAAGTTTATTGATTCTGATGGACAAACAAAAACACTCAAAGAGTTGATGGAGGGCAAAGTAACCCTTTTAACACTCAATTATTATAGATGTGCAGGGCTTTGTAGTCCACAACTGAACCAAATGGCAGATATGCTCGGTAGATTACAATTAGCTGAAAATACAGATTATAAGGTTGTGACAGTTGGTTTTAATGAGAACGAAACCCCTAATCTTGCTGCGGCAAAACGCAAGAATATTCTTAATGCTATTCATAGAGATTATATCAAAGATGCTTGGCACTTTGTAATTGGTGAAAATAATAGTTCGGGTATTCTCGCCGATACAGTTGGTTTTAGTTTTAAAAAGCAAGTTTCTCCAGAGGGAAAAGTGGATTATATGCATGCAGCTACTTTGATTGTGCTTTCTCCTGAGGGGAAAGTGACCCGCTATCTTAATGGTATCAATCAACTTGTAAAAGATGTAAAATTAGCAATTTTGGAAGCAAAAAAAGGAGAAATTGAACCAACAATTACAAAAGAAGTACCTTACTGTTTTTCTCAAGAACAAGAGATAGAGCAAAAATTTTATCTTGGTGAGAAGATTTTTTCTGTTGTGATGCTGCTTGGGCTTTTAGGACTCTTTTTATACTTGAAAAAAATCGGTAGAAAAGAGCAAGATCCTGCTGAATAATCATGAACATAATTATCGCTGGTGCTGGAAAAGTTGGATTTAATCTCGCAAAAACACTTAGCATCGGGCACAATGTTACAATCATAGATAAAAACCAAGAAGCCCTGCATAGGATTCAAGAGAGTTTAGACATCATGCCTTTGAGCGGTGATGTAGAAGATTCTCGAGTGTATGAACACTTTGTATCGAGAGATATAGACCTTTTTATAGCTGTGACAAACGCAGATAATGTGAATTTGGTGGCAACACTCATGGCAGATTCTGTTTTACGCATAGAGAAAAAGATAGTCCGCATTAAGAATCATTTTTATGGAGACACTTTAGTCCAAGAGAAACTTGATATATACAAATTTATTTATCCAATCAAGCTTACATCTGCAACAATTGCTTCTCTTTTAGAGTTCCCCTTAGCAAACAATGTGAAGTTTTTTAAATATACAAATCAAAGATTGATTTCCATACGTGCATCGCAGATTATGCATACCAATGAACTTGATACACAAAAAGTAGCTTTAGTGGGAATAGAGCGAGAGAAAAAGTTTTTTATTCCTAAAGAACCGACTTTTATAGAACGCAATGATTTAGTCTATTTCTTTGGTTTAGAGGCAGATATTCAAGCCGTATGCCATAAACTTGAAGAAAACCATGAGAGTAGTATGCAAAGATGTGTTGTGTATGGTGCAAATGAACTTGGTACCGCCATTGCAAAAGAGCTTGTGGAGGCAAACAAAAGTGTCAAACTCATTGAAAAAGATTTTGCACTTTGTGAAGCTGCTGATGAAGCTTTAGAGGGGAGAGCCTCTGTAATTTATTCTAAATATGGTATAGAGACACTGTTTGAGGATGAGGGTTTAGAGAGTGCTGATATTTTTATCTGTGCAACAGATAAAGATGAGTATAATATTGCTAAATGTCTTGAGGCACGGGAAAAAGGCATTCAAAAGGTGATGGCAATTAACAATGAAATGGAGTACTACTCCTTAATGCATTCGCTTGGGATTATTGTAGTACGTGGGACAAAAATGAGTGCTTATAATAAAATTATGGAAGAGATTGGCTCCAATGGTGTTGTCATAGAGAAGAGTTATTGTGGTTCCAAGGCAAATATTCAAATGCGTAAATTCTTTGCAGATTCTCCTTATATTGGTCAAAATATAAAAGCACCAAAGGTACAACACTCGCAACTCTTCTTTTTACGTAACGAAAAACTACATATATGGACACAAACATTTCAAGTGCAAGAGAATGATGCTATTTTGGCATTTTGTGAGAGTAAAGAGAGTGCAAAAGTGAAGCAATGGATTTATGAACTTTAAAAACATTATAAAAGTTCTTGCTTTGATTGGCATGACAGTTTCGCTTATTTTTTTACTCGATGTTTTTGTTGGACTCCTATATCATGAAGATTATCAACAATTTTTGTTTTTTGATGGACTTTTTTTTCTTGTTAATCTCATCCTTTTTCTTTTTTTACATAAACATGAACTCACACTCAAAGTAAAAGACAGTATCTTAATTGTTAATCTTTTATGGATTTTACTTGGGATTGCAGGGGCTATTCCCTTATACCTTTATACAAACATCTCTTTTATGTCCGCATTTTTTGAAGCAATCAGCGGGTTTACCACAACAGGGGCAACGGTT
>Ga0256829_1001025_pt1 | contig 24188 bp, 26 predicted proteins | sample 131447metaG_FD_185979 | JGI IMG/M metagenome (GOLD analysis project Ga0256829, IMG submission 185979) | Hydrothermal vent microbial communities from Lau Basin, Pacific Ocean - 131-447 | ecosystem: Environmental > Aquatic > Marine > Hydrothermal vents | place: Pacific Ocean: Lau Basin | collected...
AGAATTTCCTCAAGGGCAAGGATCGTATCCGCAAGGTGGCGCAGTACGTCGCCGAGCACTATCGGCAAAATGTGGAGCCGCTCGGCTATAAGGCTTTTCTGGTCGGTGTCGATCGTGAGGCCTGCGCCCATTACAAGCACGCACTCGATGAATTTCTGCCACCCGAGTATTCCGAAGTGGTGTATACCGGCAACAATAACGATTCAGCGTTGTTGAAAGAATTTCACCTCGATCCCAAAAAAGAGCGGCAGATCCGCAAGCGCTTCAACAAGCTGGACCAACAACCGAAGATCCTTATCGTCACCGAGAAACTCTTGACCGGCTTCGATGCGCCGGTGCTCTACGCCATGTATCTCGACAAGCCGATGCGTGACCATACCCTCTTGCAGGCCATTGCGCGGGTGAACCGGCCTTACGAAAATGAGCAGGCCGAAATGGTGAAGCCCCACGGTTTCGTGCTCGATTTCGTCGGCATTTTCGACAAGCTCGAAAAGGCGCTCGCTTTCGACAGTGAAGAAGTGAACGCCATCGTCAAGGACCTCAAGCTGCTGAAAGTGCTTTTCCAGAACAAGATGGAACAGCAGGCACCGGATTACCTGGCGCTGATTACGCGCAACTTCGATGACAAGGATGTCGATACCCTGATCGAACATTTCCGTGACCCGGAGCGGCGCAAGACCTTTTTCAAGGAGTACAAGGAAATCGAGATGCTCTACGAGATCATCTCGCCGGATGCCTTCCTGCGGCCCTTTATCGATGACTATGGCACCCTGTCTGCGATCTATGACGTGGTGCGCAAGGCCTACGCCAAACGTGTACAGGTGGATCGCGCCTTCCAGAAGAAGACAAACGAACTGGTGCAGCAACACGTGGGGACGGACTATATCCAGCCCGTCACCGAAGTGCTGGAGATCAATGAAGAGACGGTGGACTACATCGTTTCAAAGCAGGGTGGCGATGGAAGCAAGGTCATCAACCTGGTGAAGAGCATTGAAAAGAAGGCGGAAGATGAAAGCGATGATCCGTACCTGATTGCCATGGCCGAGCGCGCAAGGGCGGTGCAGGAGGGCTTTGAAAACCGCCAGACCAGCACTGCCGAGGCGTTGGCGGAGTTGCTGAAGGCAGTCGAGAAAAACGAAGCGCGGAAAAAAGAGCAGGCCGAGAAAGGCTTTGACGGGCTGACATACTTTGTGTATCGAACGCTGCTCGATGCAGGGATTGAACATGCCGAGGACGTGAGCCGCAAGATCAGGGAAGCGTTTGTCGAGCTTCCCAACTGGAAGCAAAGCGAACGATCCCTGCGTGAATTGCGCAAGAAAGTGACCTTTGCCATTTTTGCTGAAATGGATGATCTGGATCGCGTAACGGCATTGGTCGAGGAGCTGTTCACGCTGCTGGACAAGGCGGACAGGATCTAGTGAAACGGCACGAATCACAAAAGCGCAAATTCAAGGCACTGGTATACCGCTGGGCCGACAAGCTGGATGTGAAGGTAATCTGGTTGGGTGTCCGCCCAATGCGTAACAAGTGGGCTTCCTGTTCCACGAACGGCCACCTGAATTTCAATGCCGAGTTGCTCGACCTTGATGAAACACTTTGGGACTACGTGATTGTTCATGAGTTGCTGCATTTCTTTGTACCGAATCATGGGCGGCTGTGGAAGAGCCTGATGCGGGCGCATTTGGGGGGTTATGAGGTGATGGAGGCGGAGTTGGCTCGATGTTGCCAGTAGTAATACCGAGGCGGTGGAAACGCTGAGCGTAACAATGGTATGTGGAGGAGGCCACCGACCAGAACTGGTCAATTTAGGCGCTATAAAAAATATAATTCGCCAGTAATGGCGAAAAGTAGACAATATTTATAATAAATCGTAATAAATAACGACTTGATATAGTTTGTGATGTGGTCTATATATCGTCAAATAGAGCGAAATTGATACTGTATTGATAATAACTCGTTAATATTGACGATTATGAAAATATCTAATTTACTGACAGACGAGGCGATTCTCGCCGAGCTCGGCGAGCGTATTACGCGGCGCCGGCTCGATCTTGGGCTGACCCAGGCGGCGGTGGCCGAGCAGGCGGGTATCGCCAAGCGCACGCTGGAACGGGTGGAAGCCGGGCACTCGGCGCAACTGTCGAGCCTGATCCGGATTCTGCGGGTACTGGATGGTTTGCCCGGACTGGACAGTATGCTCCCCGAAGCCAGGCCGGGCCCCATGGAATTGCTGAAGCGCAAGGGCAAGGTGCGGCAACGGGCCCCGGGGCGCCGCGCTTCGCATCCGCCGGAAAAGCCCTGGACGTGGGATGACGAGTCATGAGCCACGTTGCCGAGGTCCGGCTCTGGGGACGCACCATTGGCGCGGTCTCACTGGCGGAAGGGGATGAGGTGGCTGCCTTCGAGTACGACCCGGCGTTTGTGCAAAGTGGTATCGAGGTTTCACCGATTACCATGCCGCTTTCCCGCCGCGTCTATACCTTTCCCGAGTTGCCCCGCAAGACGTTTTACGGCTTACCCGGATTGCTGGCGGACTCGCTGCCGGACAAGTTCGGCCATGCTCTGATCGACGCCTGGCTCGCTACCCAGGGGCGGCAGCCGGGCGCATTCAATGTGATCGAACGACTTTGTTACACCGGTGAGCGCGGTATGGGCGCGCTGGAATTTGCGCCCGGGATCGGCCCGAAGGCCCGGCCGGCCAGCCGGATACAGATTGACAAGCTGGTTGAGCTCGCTTCAGAAATACTGACACATCGTAATAATCTGCAGGTGTCCTTCGCCGATGAAAGCCGGGAACAGGCCCTGACCGATATTCTGCGGGTCGGTACCTCGGCCGGTGGCGCGCGCGCCAAGGCCGTGATCGCCTGGAATCCGTCCACCCATGAAGTGCGCGCCGGTCAGGTACCGGACGGCGAGGGTTTTGAGTACTGGCTGCTGAAATTCGATGGTGTCAGCGGTAACCGGGACAAGGAACGCGAAGACCCACAGGGGTACGGTGTGATTGAGTACGCCTATTACCGGATGGTCCGCGACTGCGGTATCGATATCAGTGAATGCCGCTTGTTCGAGGAAAACGGTCGGCGGCATTTCATGACCCGTCGGTTTGACCGGCTTGCGGGTGGCGGGAAACTGCACATGCAGTCGCTGTGCGCGCTGGCGCATTATGATTTCAACCAGGCCGGTGCGTACAGCTATGAACAGGCGCTGCTGGTTATCCGCCAACTCGGCCTGCCCATGCAGGCCATCGAGCAGCAGTTCCGCCGCATGGTGTTTAATATCGTGGCGCGTAACCAGGACGACCACGTCAAGAACATCGCCTTCCTGATGAACAAGGCCGGCGAGTGGTCACTCGCGCCGGCCTTCGATATGACCTACAGTTACAACCCCTCCGGCACATGGACCTCCAGACACCAGATGACCCTCAACGGTAAACGCGACGATTTCTCCCTGGAGGACTTCAGGGCCTGCGCGAAAGCGGCGTCCATGAAGCGCGGGCGCGCCGAGACGATTCTGAAAGAAGTGCAGGCAACCGTGTCACGCTGGCCGGACTATGCGGAGGAGGTCGGCGTGGATCCTGTGCAACGTGATCAAATCCATCATACGCTGCGGGTTTAAATGAAAACAGCCTTGATCATTTTTGCCGGTTTAGTTGCTGCGCTGCTTATTGCATTCTATTTTCTTGCGGCCAGTTCACGCGGCGGGAAAGCGCCGGGACTGATCGAGGGCCGCCTGGCAAGATGTCCGGACGCGCCGAATTGTGTCTGTAGTGAATATAAAGACGATGTCAGTCATTACATCGAGCCGATTGTTATTCGTCATGACACAGGCTCCGATGCTTTCCAGCGACTGAGCAAAGCTATCCAGCATCTTGGCGGGGAAATCCGGTTCCAAGGCGACGATTATCTGGCTGCAAGCTTTTCATCAACTCTTTTTCGTTTTGTGGATGATGTTGAGATAAGGGTGGATGACAAGCGGAAACTTATCCATGTACGTTCTGCATCCAGGGTGGGTCATAGCGATTTTGGTGTGAATCGACACAGAATTGAATCGCTCAGAGAGATATACCACGGTAAAACGCAGTGAGTTCATCGATACAGGAGTTGAAAGAATGAAAATTGTACAACTTACACTGGCCTCATGCCTGTTGTTCGGTTGCTGGTCTCTGTCCTGGGCGGGCGAGGCTCCCTGGGGAAGCGCGAGCACGCTCGATATCAAGTACGCGCCCGAAAAGGTTTTGTATGACGTCAGATCGGGTGATGTGCGTGACCTTGTCAGTGTGCTTGACCGGGTGAATTACCTGTACAAGCTGCAGGGTTCAGATCCCATGGAAGGTTCGATCATTGTGATGATTCACGGTAGCGCAATCCCGTTTTTCGCTATTGACGAATACGCAAAATACACGGACATTATGCGTCGTGCACAGAGCCTGACAGTGGGAACGACGATAGAGTTCAGAATGTGTCGCGCAGCGGCAAAGCGGTTGAACTACGAGCCGGATGACATACACGGTTTCGTGAAGATGGTGCCAATGGCTGATGCCGAAATTGTCAGGTTGCAACATGCTGGCTATGCCTATATGCAGTAGTCTGGGGAGACTCGGATTAATCCCTTTACCTTCATCCCGGCGAATTGATCGGAGTTCCCCTAACTTTTAATCCCCTGGAGACAGAATGACATTCATTGCCAATAGTCTGGTCGGGCTTGTCGTTTTGCTGCACGTCTATTTCCTTGTACTGGAGATGTTTTTCTGGGATAAACCGCCGGGTTTGCGGGTTTTTGGGCATGGCCGGTAGGCAGCAAGGGCCTCAAAGGTTCTAGCCATGAATCAGGGTCTGTATAATGGCTTTCTGGCCGCTGGTCTGGGGTTTGTGTGCAGGCGAGGCTGGCGACACGATAAAAGGTTTTTTTCTGGCCTGTGTGGTTATCGCCGGTATTTTTGGGCGGGTTCACCGCAAACCGGAAAATCCTGTTGGTTCAGGCATTGCCGGCAGCGCTGGCGTTTGTGGTCGTTTTATGGGCTTAGTATGAATTTTGAAAAGATAACAATCGGGGAATCAGAAGCGTGGAAAAGACGGACAATATGCCCATCTGGGTCTATCTTGCATTTTCAAGTATCTCATCACGTCGGGGGGCCATGTTACTGATCTGGTCCTGCATTGTTTTCTCGCTCTATTGTATTCCCTGGTCGGGCTTTTTTGCGGATCATGACTGGGTTGCCAGCCTGTTCCTGATCGATGACTGGGACTGGTTTGCGATGATGGTACCCATTACCTTATGGTACTGGATCAGTCTGAAGTGGGTTGACAAACATACCGGGTGGGCATGATGAGTATTGAAAAAGCGCTGCGGGAGCGTAGTGCATCGAAGTGTGAATTGTGCAGTGCAACGGAGAATCTCGCTGTATACGAAGTCCCGCCGGATTCAGATGGCGGTGAGGCTAAATGCGTGTTGATCTGCGAAACCTGCCGTGAGCAGATTGATCAGCCGGAAAAGGTTGATGTTAACCACTGGCGCTGCCTGAATGACAGTATGTGGAGCCAGGTGCCCGCCGTACAGGTCATGGCATGGCGCATGCTGACGCGTTTGAGCGCGGAAGGCTGGCCACAGGATCTGCTCGATATGCTCTACCTGGATGAGGCAACGCTGGCCTGGGCGAAGTCCGGTATTAGCGGGGAGAGCGAAGAGGATACGGTCAGGCATGTTGACAGCAATGGCGCGGTACTGGAAGCCGGCGATACTGTCATCCTGATCAAGGACCTGGATGTGAAAGGCGCAAACTTCACCGCCAAGCGGGGTACCGCGGTGCGCGGTATTCGCCTCGTTGCCGATAACCCGGAGCACATTGAAGGCAAGGTTAGCGGTCAGCAGATCGTGATATTGACGAAGTTTGTCAAGAAGTCGAATTGAGTGGAGTTGGCGGCTAGTTCCTGCAGCAGCCTGACGCGAGAAGTGTCACGACGATCATAACGAATACGACGATGGTTCCTGTAAGGGTGAATGCGTCTATAATCATGTTCTGCTCCTGATAAAACCACCTCGAGTGAATATTAGCAGAAGCTAATATTATTGTCAATTTTCCTCAAATCAGGTTCAGACGGTGCATGCGGCGCCACAGGGTACTGCGATCGATACCGAGGTAACGTGCTGCTTTGGCTCGGTTTCCACTGGTTTTCGCGAGGGCATCGAGGATTTCCTTTTTGTGCGGGTCTGTCTCGGTTGATCGGGGTATCGATACGTTTCCGGGTGTTGCAGCCTGATGGTGGTGGCGGATATCAAAGGGCAGGCAATCTGCCGTGACGCGCCCCTTTTTGGCGAGGATCATCCCGTGCTCAACCGCGTTGGTCAGTTCACGGACATTGCCCGGCCAGGGATAATCCATCATCAGTTGCATGGCATCATCCTCGCATTCGAGGTTGTCCGGGTAGCCACGGCTTACCAGCTGGTCGCAGATATAGTGAATCAGTAAGGGGATATCTCCCGGGCGATCACGCAGGGCGGGTATTTCAACCGGTATCACGGCCAGTCGGTAATACAGGTCAGCGCGGAATTTTCCGGTATCGACCAGCTCGCGCAGGTTCTGGTTGGAGGCGACAATAAGACGGACATCAACATTGGTGTTTTCATCTGAACCGACCATCTGAAAGGTTTGTTCTTCCAGCGCCTTGAGCAGTTTGGGTTGCAGGTGCAGCGGTAATTCACTGAGTTCATCCAGGAACAGGGTGCCGCCATCTGCAGCCTGCATGCGTCCCTTGCGATCCTGTGTCGCACCGGTAAACGCGCCTTTAACATGGCCGAACAGTTCCGACTCCAGCAGGGCCTCGGGAATGGCTGCACAATTGACTTCGATCAGTGGTGCATCGCGGCGATCACTTTTCTGATGGATCATGCGTGCCAGCAGGCTTTTCCCGGTGCCGGATTCGCCCTGTAACAACACGGAGGCACAGGTCGGTGCGATATGTTCCATCATGACCGAGATCTCTATCATGCGCGGATCCTGGGTTACCAGGCCCGAAATGCGATTTTCGTTCAGTACGGCTTGCAGGCGACGTCTGTCCGTGATGTCCGACATCACCATCAGGTGAATGGGACTCGGTTCACCGGGAACCGGTACGATGGAAGAATTGACTTCGAGGAAACGCGTTTTACCGTCACGGGTAATGCGCTGTTCAAAACGGTGTTTGTTGATCAGAGTGCGACCGCCCTGTACACCACTGTCTCCGGAAGGCGCCAGTGACTTCCGCAGGTCGAAACCGGTCGATTTCTCGATCGCGGCCACCGAATCGAATCGCGGAAATCCCAATAATTCATCGGCGGCAGGGTTATGGAAGAGTACCTTGCCTTTATAGTCTGTCAGTATGACGCCATCGTGAATATGCGAAATAACCGCATCCATCAATGGCGTGAATTGCTCCAGTGCGTTCATCAGGTGGTATGCCCCACTCGTATTTTTTGTTTGCCCCTTGCAATTTCTTGTGTCTCTCCTCAACGCACCTGTAAATATAGCACTTCTGTGCCCTTAATCACGTTGATTCGGGTCAAACTGCAACACTTTTTGTTGCAATCTATGAAAGTGTTGCAGGTGTGTTGCAGGGAATATTTTGGCTGAATGAAATCCAGAAATATCAATAAATAAAGGCATAAATAAAATAAGACACATGAAGTTATGTTATGCAACAGGTGTTTCTGTGTATTCGTAAAATGCCAGTAAAATTATAGACATGCCGGGTTGGTACAGGTTTTGCTCTAGTCCCTGTTACATAAAGCCCTGTCTCCGTATGGAAACGGTTGCAACACCGTTTGAGCCAGGGCGACAACTACACAAGATACAGTGTCTGAGGAGACAGCCGTGGCTTCACCAGTCTATCTACCGGTACGTCCGTGTGTTCGTCCGAGCATTGCGAATATTTTCTCGATCACGCTGCTTTTACTTGTTACAGGTCTGACCGTATCGCCTGCCAATGCGCAGGGTTCAGCGGGTTCTGATCAGATCGTAACAGTACAAGCCAGTCATGCAGCCGGTTCGGTTACGCTGGGCGGATCGGTTGTGGCTTACAAGCAGGTTACCTTGACGGCGCAAATTCCAGGACGGGTTGATCTTATCGCCGGCGCGGAGGGTGACAAGTTCAAGAAAGGCGACATCCTGGTTGCCATCGACGATGCGCAATTGCTGGCCAAACGTCGTGAAGTACAGTCCCAGATTGCCATCGCGCAGGCGCGGATTGCCAATGCCCGTGTCCAGTATAACCGTGAAATCTGGTCCCCGCAGGATCGTAGTATTTCGCGTTCGGGTGGCATGGGTATTCCCGGGATGTTCGACCAGATGTTCACACAGCCGTTTGCGCAGAATTTTATGCCGGGCAATTACGGTGGCAACCGCTGGGTGGATGAACGTGCGAACCTGTATGCACGCGGCACACAACTGAGTCAGACACAGGCCCAACTGGCCGCAGCACAATCACAGCTTGAACAGATTGACGCCAAACTGCGAGATACACGCTCCTTCGCGCCTTTCGACGGTGTCATTATCAAGAAGCTGGTGGAGAAGGGTGACACAGTGCAGCCTGGCCAGCCGCTGGTCGAGTACGCTGATCTGACCTACCTGCAGGTACAGGTGGATGTACCCGTCAGGCTCATGGGCAGTCTGAAGAAAGGTATGCTGGTGCCCGTCAAGATCGATGTCGGCAACGTGCGTGTCGATGCACGTGTTGCACAGATATTCCCGACAGCCGATTCAGTCCGCCATACCGTCACCGTCAAGTTTGACTTGCCCATCGGGGTGCCGGGTGGTCCTGGTATGTATGCCGAAGTTATGGTGCCGGATCAATCCGCCAGTAACGAGGATGTGCCGGTGATTCCCGATACTGCTGTGTTATGGCGTGGCAGCTTGCCTGCTGTTTATGTTGCCACAGCGGATAATCGTAAGGAACTCCGCCTGATACGGGTCGGTAATTATGTGAGTAAAAACCAGATAGCCGTACTCTCCGGGCTGAAGATTGGTGAACGTATTTACGCAGTACCACCTGCAGCAGGTTCAACAGACTGGAGCAAGCGGCCTGAATAGGCCGTGTTGGTGTATACACTATGACGGATAACATCGAAAACAATAACAAGCAGCCCGAATCAGATCCGGAAGTTCTTGAGCTGAAAGATCGCCAGGAAGCTGAGGGACACCAGCACCTTGGGCTTGCCGGTAGACTCGCCTGTACATTCATTGATTCACCAATTACACCGTTACTGGTTGCTGCAGCACTTTTTGTCGGCTTGTTGGGACTGGTATTTACACCTCGCCAGGAAGATCCCCAGGTATCCGTTCCGATGGTGGATATTTTTGTGCAGTATCCGGGTGCCTCTGCTGAGCAGGTTGCAAGTCTTGCGACCCGGCCACTGGAACGTATCATGAGTACCATACCGGGTGTGCGCCATGTCTATTCAATGACTGATCGTGGTCGTGCGCTGGTGACGGTTCGGTTTTTCGTCGGTGAGCCGATGGGACCGTCTATTGTCAAGGTACAAAAGAAACTGCAATCCAACCTCGACAAGATCCCGCCGGGTGTTTCCATGCCGTTGGTGAAGCCAAAAAGCGTCGACGACGTGCCACTTGTTTCTGTGACATTGTCTTCAAGTGATGTTGATGATGCAGCTTTGAGATCGCTGGGTGTCGATGTACTGCAACGTTTGCAGGAAGTTCCCAATACCAGTGTCGGTTTTGTTGTTGGTGGGCGGGCCGAGGAAGTCCGGGTTGATGTACTGCCGGAAAGACTGGCTGGTTACGGTCTTACCATGGATCAATTGAGTCAGGTTATCCGTGCAGCTAATGATCGTTCACTAAGTGGTGATGTAGAAGCCTACAACCGCAGTTTTAGCGTCTACACAGGTGATTTCTTGCACAATGCCCGTGAGGTTGGTGACCTTGTGGTAGCGACTCGTGCGGACAAGCCTGTTTATCTGCGTGATGTCGCCAAAGTCACGGATGGTCCGGAGGATGCGAAGCATATCGTGCTTTACTATACCGGCCCGGCGGCGCCAAAGGATATCCCGCCGGCTAATGGCGAACAGGCGGTAACCATTGCTATTGCAAAGAAACATGGCACCAATGGTGTGTCGGTAGCGAATGATATTCTGGCTCGGTTAGATATGTTGAAGGGACGCCTGATACCCGACAATGTACGTGTCAGTATCACCAGGAATTATGGCAAGACGGCAAATGACAAGGTTAATGATCTGCTCGAAGCCATGTTCATAGCAGCCGGTGCTGTGGCCGTCCTGTGTCTGCTCGTGCTGGGCATGCGGGCCGCATTTGTTGTTATTACCGTTATTCCTATAGTTATCCTGTTGGCTATATTTTCAGCCTATGTAATGCACTTCACGATTGATCGCGTCAGTTTGTTCGCGATGATTTTTTCCATTGGTATTCTGGTCGATGACGCGGCAGTAGTTGTGGAAAATATTTACCGTCGATGGATGCTGGCAGGCCGCAGTACCGTAGGGATCGCTATTGATGCTGTCCGTGAAGTAGGTAACCCGACCATCCTGGCAACCATGACGATTATTGCAGCCCTGTTGCCCATGGCTGTGGTACGTGGCCTGATGGGGCCGTATATGCTGCCAATACCTATTCTCGGTTCAGTTGCCATGCTGTTCTCACTGTTGGCGGCATTCATGATGACTCCGTGGTTGACCCTGCGAGTACGCCCGTCCGGTAAGGCTTTTGATAAAGCAGAAAAACGTGAGGAGCGCACACGTAGAATAATCGCAGGTATCTATGACCCTGTTATCACGAAGCTGATCGAAAACCGTGCGCTTGGAGTTCTCTTTCTGGTCAGTGTGATCGGGCTGACAGCAGCATCGTGTGTGCTGTTCTATACCAAGACAGTCCAGGTCAAGATACTGCCTCTTGATAATAAACCGAACTTCAGCGTGGTACTGAACATGCCGGAAGGTACGGCGCTTCCTGTAACCGCTAATGTGCTGGAACGATTAACACAGATTATACGCACTAAAGTTCCTGAAGCCACAGCTATACAGAGTTATGCGGGTACGGCACAGCCCTACGATTTTAACGGCCTGGTGCGTCATTATTATCTGCGCCAGGAACCCTGGCAGGGTGACCTGCAGGTTATGCTGACGGGCAAGCACGAGCGCAAACGCAGTAGTCACCAGATCGCCGACGAAGTGCGTACGCTGATAACCCCGGTTGTCGAAAAAGCAGGTGGCCGTGTGCAGGTGGTCGAAATGCCGCCGGGACCGCCGGTATTATCCCAGGTTGTCGCTGAAATACACGGACCCGATACCGCTACCCGTCACCAGTTTGCGCGTGACATGGTAAATATGTTCAAGAAAGCCCCTGGCATTGTTGATGTCGACAGTTATATGTCAGATCCCTACACCTACTGGGCGTTCGAGGTCGATCGCGACAAGGCGGCGCGCAATGGTGTTTCTGTCTCGACGATTGCACGCAACGTAGGGATGGCAATGGGTAAACAGAAACTGGGTGATGTAAAACTCGCGGCGCCTCTTGAGCCGACCTATATCGTCATGCAGGTACCACTGAAAGTACGGTCACAAGTAAATCGCCTGTCTAATCTGCCTATTCCCACAAACGGTGGTAATACTGTCCCGCTTTCTGAACTTGGACACTTTGTACAGCAGTATGCCGATCAATATATTTACCACAAGGACCTGCGTTCGGTTGAGTACGTGATCGGCACCATGGTTGGAAAATTCGGCGCGCCTATCTACGGCATGTTCGATGTTGAGGATATGCTGGATAACTACACAGCACCGGATGGCGTCAAGGTTACCGGTATGCCAATGGGGTTGATCGGTCCACCGGATAATGATTTGCACTCAGGCTTTGAATGGAGTGGTGAGTGGACAGTAACCTACGAAACCTTCCGTGATATGGGTCTGGCATTTATGGCTGCACTGGTTCTTATTTACGGCCTGATCGTGCTGGAATTCCATGACTACACCCTGGCAGGCCTGATTATGGCGCCTATCCCGCTGACCTTGATTGGTGTGATATCAGGCCACTGGATTATGGGGGCGGATTTCACGGCGACTTCAATGATTGGTTTCATCGCGCTGGCTGGTATTGTTGTGCGTAACTCCATTCTTATCGTTGAATTTGTGAAAAATGAAGTGGAAATGGGCAAGGATATTCGGGAAGCCGCCGTGGCGGCTGGACGAACCCGTTTACGTCCCATTGTCATTACATCGTTGACAGTAATCATAGGTGCCTGGGCCATTGTATTCGATCCCATTTTCCAGGGTATGGCTGTGGCCCTGATGTTTGGCGCCGGTGTGGCAACACCGTTTACCATGCTGGTTATTCCCTTAGGTTGTATCAGCGCAGAAAAACATTTCAAGCGACATAGTTGTGAAGCGCTTGAGGAACGTTTGGAAGAGGAAGACGAGGCAGAAAAAGGTTCGATTGTGTCGTGATTGAAGCATGCGTATGGGCATGGAGGAGATAACGTGATTAGCAAACTTAAACAACTTCTTCTGGCGGTATCGGTTCCCGGACTGGTGATGCTGGGTTCTGTGGCAAATGCCGGGCAGGTTGTGCAGGGCAACAGGTCGGTGGCACCGCCACCCCCGGGGCCTTATAACGCTACACCGGGTGGAATGACATTCAGGCCAGACCCGGATCTTGAACGTGCTGGCAATCATATGCCCCCACCTTACCCGGCCGATTTTTCCAATGCGAATGAGCGTGGTTCATTGACGCGCCAACAATTTAATGCGCAGCAGGAAGCACATCGTAAACAGATGGAACAGTATTACAAGCAACGCGAAGCTGAAATGAACAAGCGCGTCAAGGAGATGCAGAAACGTATGGACGCGATGGAAAAAGAGGATGAAGCGCGCCTTAACAGGTCATTCGGAAATGTCCAGGTGCCTGCAGCGCCGAAAATGCAAACGCCGGAAGATGTCCAAAAACGCTGGGCAAGAGAAGATGCAGAACAGCAACGGCTTTGGGAACAACAGAAAGCGGAACAGGAAAAGCGCTGGAAGCAGCAGAAAGCAGAGCAGGAAAAACAGATGCAGCAGATCCAGGCCGACCAGGATCACTGGGCCAACTCACGTTCGCATTACCGTCCCCAGGGTGATACCCCGGCACGACAGGCCAGGACACAGGCCGCACCGTCGGCGCCACAATCCGGGACACGAACTACCGCACCGCCGGCGCCTGCTGCGCCGCCTGCGTATGGTTACCCGCCACGTGGTTACGGCTACCCGCCACCGCCACCTTACGGGTATTACGGCGCCCCGCGGCGTCCCTATTACCCTCCCTATCCGGCTCCTGCGGCAGGTGGGTACCAGGGAGCTCGGTGAAGACGCCCGGAATGTGTGCGTATGACGACTACCGAACTACAGTGTTACAGGGTAACAGGTAGCGTATTAGCGGTACTGGTTATGCTGGTGTTGAGTGGATGCAGTGATGACAAACCAAAGCAACAAGTTGATCATCAGGCGCCGGCGCCGCCCCGGACAATTGTTGTACAAATTCCGGCTTCGCAGTGGCCGTCACGACAAACGCAGTCGCCTGTTACGCCACCCCCGGTTCAGCAAGCCTGGCCTGCGACGACCGATGGGAGCAACCCGTGGGCCGTGCCGGCCCGACCCCGCAGTCATGGCCAGGACCAGCACAGTGTCAGGTCGTGGGGCCAGCCCCGGCCGGAGTTGCCACCGCAGTATGTGCAGCCCCCACCGGCTAACCGTTACCGGCCTCTGGAACCCCAGGCGTCAGGTAATGCTGCTGACCGTCAGCCAACGCCGCGTTACCGCCCAGTGGCCCCATATGATCGTTTGTCGGGCAGCAGTTTTGACAGCAACAGACAGACCCCTCTCTATGGAGGTGCTTACCCGGGGTACTACGGTGCAAGTCCATACGCTATGCCGGGCCCCGTCTATGGTCCAGGCTGGCCAGGCCCCCCTGGTGGCTGGCCGGGCTACTGGTAGTTGAGAGAAATGCAGAATCCATTGTTATGGAATCTGGAAAGGCTCGCGAAGAACGTTGTTCCCCTCGTTTTTCGTAGCATTCAATTAAACAAGGGGAGCAACGGGTGACGCGGATGGTCCGTGTCGCTATTCACACGTTCAGATCGGAGGATACCGAAATGATCAACGTAAAGAAGACAGTACTTGCGGCAATGCTGGCAGGTGTAACGGCGCTTCCCATGGCGTCCGCTCACGCCTGGTGGAATGGCCCCGGCTGGGGCGGTGGTCCCTGGAACAATGGCTGGGGCGGTGGTCCCTGGAATAATGGCTGGGGCAATAATGGCTGGGGTAACGGAAACGGGCTGGGTGATATGCTCGGCAACGGCGACTTCAGCATGAACTTCACCGGACGAGGCTCCGGCCGTGGCTATGGTCGTGGTTATAACGACTATTACGGGCGCGGTTATGGCAACAACTATGGCGGTTATGCACCCTATGGTGGATATGGCGCACCGTATGGCGCACCGTATGGCGCACCGTATGGCGCCGCACCCTACGGTGGCGCACCCTATGGCGGGCCTGCCCCGTATGGCGCTGCACCTTATGGCTATGGTGGCCCGTATGGACCTCCACCGGCCCAGGCTGCACCTCCCCGGCAAAAGGGAAAATAGGCGAGTCTGAAGGGTTCGGACCTGTACACGGGTACAGGTCCGTAAACCCGATAAACTGAACATGGATGAGGCATCCGTTTCGTGAAGTACTGGATTGCAGGACTGATACTGTTTACCGGGTGTTGGACAGTCGCCTTTGCAGGTAGTCACAAGTCATCCAATGTGCAGTTTTCCGGCAGGACGGTACAGTCAGCACCTGATGGCAGGACAAGAAAAGCGAAGTTGTTTGTCGGTGACAACAAGGTTCGTCTGGAATACCGGAAAGGCGGGCTGGAGATCGTTGAAATATACGATATGGAAAACCAGCGTCTTCTGTTACTGGTTCCGGAACAAAAGATTTACATGCAACGTGATTTCCCGCCAGGGCAGGTGGTGAACCCGATATTGCCACCCGGGGAAAGTAATCCCTGCTCGGTCATGCCTGAAGGCAAGTGTAAAAAACTTGGCGACGAGACAATGTACGGTCGTCCGGTATCCCACTGGGAAGTGACGCTCAAGCGACAGGGGACGACGCTGCACAGCCTGCACTGGATCGATGATGAACGGCTGATGTCCTTGCGTGATGTATGGCCGGATGGCTCGATATCGGAAATGAAACTATTGGGCATCGAGGATATTGATGGTGAGAAAACAGAACGCTGGCAGAGAACGACAGTGCATCCGGATGGCAAAAAGGAGGTTGCTGTGCAATGGTACGACCCGTTATTGGGTATTGCCGTGCGCGAGGAATTACCGGGTGGCTACGTAAGAGAGATCAGAGATATACGAGTTGGAAAACAGCCGGAAGCATTATTCCAGGTGCCGGATGGCTACCGGCAGGTTGACAGTAATAGACAGGAATAACTGAATAGCAGGCAGGCAATGATGAGACTGATACAGAAAATTCTGAGTCACAGTTTGCTGATCGCACTGATTGCGGCAGCCGTTTTTGCCTATATCCGGCGTGACGAATGGTCTTTACCCTGGCTGAACGTGCAAGAAAAGGCCGTTCAGCATCAGACGGCCAGGGATCACAAACCGGACAAGGCGTTACCCAAACCGGTCGTCGAAAAACCCGAAAAGCACAACCAGCAAACCCCGGTTGCGACTGTCGCAGGCATGAAGAGCCGGGAAGAGAAAAAAGACAGGACGGTTGAGAAATTTGCACTGCCACCGGGGCCAGGCGTGGAACCGGCGGTTGCCCAGTCGTCGAATCAGGCGGCAGACAAACTGCCACCGATACAGGGGGAGAAAAAACCGCTGAGTCCTGCAGAGCATCCCCTTGCAAAAACCTCGAGCCAGGACAGGGTCTTGCCAGATAAGGTCGTGCAGGCGCAACCGGTTGCACCGGACCACAAGGTCAAATACAGACCGGAGCATGAGCCCGTATCACCGTCACCGTCCAGTCCCGTCCACGGGCCAGCGGCTGGTGCAGCAGTGGCAAAGTCTGAAACCGGAAAGACGCTTACTGCTACTCCCACCGACAGGACCGCAAAACCTGTATCCCGGAAATCTGACGTTCAGGCAGACACCACAGCGACGGGTACTGCAGAAAAAAAGCTTTTGCAGAAAGCCAGGCAGTTTTTCTGGCAGCGGAACATACAGGCCGCAGAGGCCGCTTACCGGGAGCTCGGTGACAGCTACCCGGAAAATCCTGATGTATGGGGTGAAATAGGTGATTTTTACTTTAACCTTCAGCAACGTGAACCGGCCGCTTACGCTTATTCCCGCTGTATAGAACTCCTTATTCGTCAGGATAAACATGAACGTGCACAACAGATGCTGGACATCCTGTATCGACTGGATGCCCCCCGTGCGCGGGAACTCGCGTTACAACTGCAGCAAGCAAGTAGCTGAAAGATACTTGTGATGACAAGCTTATCAGGATGGTGCTGAATGTCTGGTGACAAGCCCGTGGAATCGTCGTCCGGCCCGAACGGAAGTAAAGACGTCGTCGAGGAAGTCGCGCTGGAAGCGGAAGACAGGGTCGCCAATGACATGGCCCAGTACATGAGCCAGTTTGCGCGAAGCTTTGAGGCCAGTGCAAGACGCTGGGAGCTGGTCGTGTACCCGAGCATGCTGGCGTTTATTATCCTGGCGGCTTACGGATTTTTCCTGATCTACCAGCTGACCGGTGATATTAACAAGATCACCTACCAGATGGCTGATATCCAGACCAGTATGGTCAATATCAACAAGAACTTTTCATCGACCACTAACAATATGAATACCGTCGCCAGGAACCTGGTAAAGATTACCGGCTACATGAAACAGATGAGCAGTGACATCAAGGAACAGAATGCAGAGATGGGCGCTATTGTCGTGACCATGCACGATATGAATAAATCGGTCGACGCCATGGCGTACACCATGCACTACATGCGCTATGACACGCGGCTCATGGGCCGCAATATTGAAAATGTATCGGGGCCGATGCGTTTCATGAACAGTTTCATGCCCTGGTGATCCCGTTACCGAGTGAACAGATATGCCACGACCGGACAAAACAATCAGAAAACGGCTGAAGAGCCTGGAGTTACACCTTAAGGAAGAAAATCCGATTCTCGTCTCGGCGGTGAACGGTTTTCGCAAGTTGTCACGCATCGGTTATGCCATGGGCCTGCTGGACACCAGTGAGTCCTATGCCACACAGATACCCTGGTGGCCGCTGGTTTCGGTGCTGGGTACCTTCTCATCAGGTAAATCGACTTTCATCAACCAGTACCTGTCCTACCCGCTACAGGATACCGGCAACCAGGCTGTCGATGACAAGTTTACCGTGATCTGTTACGGCGGTGATAAAGATGTGCGGACATTACCCGGACTGGCGCTGGATGCGGATCCACGTTTCCCGTTTTACCAGACCAGTGACGAGCTGGATAAGGTCGAATCAGGGCAGGGCCGCCGTATCGATGCCTACCTGCAGCTAAAAACCTGTCACAGTGAAAATCTGAAGGGCCGTATCCTGATCGATTCCCCCGGTTTCGATGCCGACGAGCAGCGTTCCGCTACACTCCGCCTGACCAACCATATTATCGACCTGTCAGACCTGGTGCTGGTATTCTTTGATGCGCGCCACCCGGAACCCGGCGCCATGAGTGATACGCTCGCGCACCTGGTGGGTGCGACCAAAGACCGCGCGGACAGCAGCAAGTTTCTTTATATTCTCAACCAGATCGATACCACTGCACGTGAAGATAATCCCGAAGAAGTGGTAGGCGCATGGCAGCGGGCCATGGCCAGGGAGGGTCTGACTGCCGGGCGCTTTTACACAATCTACGATCCTGAAGCCGCGATCCCCATCGAAAACGAATCACTCCGACGACGTTTCGAATGGAAACGCGACCAGGACCTGAGTGAAATCCTCAGCCGTATTGAACGCGTCACGGTAGAGCGTGCCTACCGGATTGTCGGTGCACTGGAGAAGCGCGCCCGGGACATCGAGAGTTACTATGTCCCGCAGCTGCGTAAACTTGTTGGAGAGTGGCGTCGACAGGTACTGGTTCGGGACGGGGTCTGGTTGTTGCTGGCGGGTATACTGGCTATCGGCAGTCGTTTTCTGCCCCCGTCGGTGGTGACGGTGGTAGACAGCAACCTGCACACGATTTTTGCCAATCCGGTGCTGTTAACGGGCGCAGGCGTGTTGTTGGCCGTGGTGGCATCCTTTATGCATTTTCGTCTACGTCGACAGGCGGCAGCCAGGGTTATCAAAAAGATACAAGGACAGTATTCAGGTGAAGAGGCCGAGCGTCTGACACGCGCATTTCGACGCAACACCCGGGCCTGGCGGAGTGTTTTCGAGCCGGATCCTGCCGGCTGGTCAGGGCGCAGCCGCCGGATGCTGAAGCAGATTGTCGGTGACGCCAATCGGCTGGTCCAGACCCTGAATGACCGCTTTACCGATCCTTCCGGCAAACGTCCCGGTGTTGAAGTCGTGGAAGAGGAAACAAACCCGCCGGCTATCAGTGGCGAGGTCATTCCGCGTGAGGAACCCGCCTGAGAAGCCAGGATGCAACGCTGGCGGTACGACCACACAGTCCTGTTTACCGGCATCTTGCTGGCGGCCCTGTTCATGCCGCTGAAAGCATCAGCCTATGGGTTTACCAGCCCCGGCGAGGTGCCGGTGCGCCGTTCCCTGCCCAATGCCATCGACATGATGGAATCCGGCCTGTACTGGTTGCAGGACATGAGTCCGGGCTACGAGACACGGGATCCGGCGTCCGTGGTCAATCTGATGGAGGAACAGGCGGCACGTTTTTTTGACTTCTCCTACATGGCGTACCTGATTGCCGGGCCTGAATATACCCGCCTGGATGTACTTGAACGCAGTCATTTCCAGAACCGTGTACGCGACCGCCTGTTCGAGCAGCTGGCGCACAAGGCCGGCCTGTACGATGTGCGTATGCCGCGTTTTGTGCCGCTGTTTCCGCAACCGGGTGGCGCCTATACCTGGCGGGCCGGTGGCGATATTTACCATGTGGGTGGCCCGGTCGTTCGCCTGTACTTCTATTTCTACCTGACGCCACACGGCTGGCGTATCTATGATGTCAGCAGCAACGGGGTGAGTGCCGTGGCGGATCTGCGGCGGCAATTCTTTGCCCGGCGCTTCAAACGTTGAGCCTCTAGCGTGGCGTTTCCCAGGCCATCGGGTAGAGCAGGTCGAGCACCTGGTTGAATGCTGCTGCATTTTTGCCGATGCAGTCAATGATTTGCGCTTCGGTGATATGTGTCAGCAACAGGGCCGCCGGTTGTATGTTCTGTATGGCCTGCGCGGTAATGGGTTCCGCGTTCAGGTCGGAATCGAGCAGTGCGCCGTAGGGGTCATAGAAGGGAGAGCCGAGCGGATCCTTGCTTTCCTGTGCACAGTGGGTAACCTGGTCGGCGATATGCACGATGGCCGATTCGAGGTGCGCGTCACTGGCGGCTTCCGGATTGTGGTGGTAGCGGATGGATGCGCACAGATTTTCCGGCATGTTCCAGTGTAACAGCAGGGCTTCACCGACCTCGGCATGACTGAAGCCGATCAGTTCTTCTTCAATCTCACAGATATCGCGCCGGGATTGCAAACGCAGGGCTTCCGCACTGGCGGTTTCATCCGGCACCTTCATGAACATCAGCAGGCGTCCTACATCGTGCAGCAGCCCGGCGGTAAACAGACGCTCGCTGTGCAGTACGTTGCAGCACTGGGCCAGGTTACGCGCCAGCAGGCCGGTGTAGACACTGTGCTGCCAGAAACCTGCCATGTCGATCAGGTCCGGTGGAATGCGCGAGAAGACTTCGGCGGCCGACGCCGCCAGGGTCAGGTTGCGGAGTTCACGCATGCCGATCATGTTGACGGCGCGCGATACCGTGTCGATTTTTCGCGGCAGGCTGAAGTAGGCGCTGTTGACCAGTTTTAGCAGCCGTGTCGTCAGTGCGGTGTCCTTGCTGACCACATCGGCAATGTCATCTGCCGTGGTGTGGGATGAATCGGCAAGCGCCTGCACCTGGATACAAACTTCGGGTAAAGAAACCAGACGTACGTTACGGGTTACCAGATCCTGCGGAGTCACGGAAATTCCTCTAAAATCAAGTCAGTGCTGCTGTCTTTGACGGCGCGGCGCACGCTTACTTTAACGCGATTGTTGATGCGGTATCGTGCTAAAATGCGCAACCGGGAATTGATAGAAATTTGAGGTAGTTATCGTGGAAGCGACAGGTTGTTCCGCCAGCGAACCGTTTGCCCTGCGGGTGCTGGGTGACATGATGGAGCCGGAGTTCAAGGACGGTTGCATCATCATTATAGACCCGGAAGGTCTGGTTCAGGATGGTTGTTACGTGGTGGCCCAGTACGAGGAGGAGCTGTATTTTCGCCAGTTACGCATTGAAGGTGAGCGCTATTTCCTGAAATGCGTGAACGAAGGCTACGACGAGAAACTGGAGATACCCGGCATCGAGGCTATCCACGGTGTGGTGTCACAGAAGGCCGGTACACGTCGCAAGGAACACAAGCACTACCTTTGACGCGGTTTACTTGCTCATTTGTTCCGGGCGCAATCTTGGTGTGAAATATTCGATGGCGCTGTCTTCATCGACCGGTTTGCCCTCGCGGTCTACCATTTCCTGGTCATCATCGCTCCAGCCGCGCATGCCAGTCTTCAGGGACTTGACGTTCCGGTACCCGAGCTGCTGCATGACCTGGGCCACCAGTACGCTGCGCTTGCCTGAGCGGCAGATCACAATGATTTCCCGTTCACGCGCGTTGACCAGTTCCGGTATGGTTTCTTCATAGTCATATTCGCAGGCCGTTTCGAGGATGCCGCGTGGTACGTTCAGTGCGTTTCTGATGTGCATGGCGTCATATTCATACGGTTCGCGCACATCCAGTAGCATCAAATCCGGTTTTTCCTCGAGGGCTTCCGCGAGGTCCCAGGGAAAGATTTCCTCGACATCTTCCAGTGCCTCGTTGATCAGTTGTTCAAAGGTTTTCATAGACAGGATCCGTCGCCGCTTATTCGGTGTTTTCACGATTGTTGCGCAGTCCCTGTTCGACGGCAATGACAGCTGCTTCGACACGGGAATGCACGCCGAGTTTTCTCAGGATGGCCTTGACATGAAGTTTCACCGTCCCGTCAGAAATGCCCAGGTTGCGGGCGATCACCTTGTTACTCTGGCCTTCGGCGAGCAGGCTGAGGATTTCACTTTCGCGAGGCGTCAGGTCATCGAAGGGCGAGGTTTCGTTGGGCAGGGTGCCGTCGCCCTGTACCACCTTGGCGAGTACCGGCGCCAGGTCCGGCGCCACGACGGTTTTACCATCGACGATATCGCGCAGGGCCATGACCAGCTGGTCGGGCTCCATATCCTTGAGCAGGTAGCCTTGTGCACCGTTGCGTAATGACTCGACAAGATCACGTTCGTCGGTGCTGGTGGTGAGCATGACAACCGGATTCTGGAAGCCGGATTCGCGCAGTTTTCTCAGTACGCCAATGCCATTGATGTCGGGCATTCGCATGTCCAGCAGCACGACATCCGGTTTGAGTTCTTCGGCGCGCAGCAGGCCCTCGCGCCCGTCGCCAATGGAGGCGATGACCTCAATACTACGGTGCGCCAGCAGGCCTTCGAGGCCCACCCGGAACAGGGTGTGATCATCGATCAGTAGTACACGTAGACTCATAGCTTGTTCGCCTGCTGTGCGGGAAGTTCAACGGTCACCGTATTATTTTCTTCGGCAGGAATGGGGAAGGTCAGCGTAATGCAGGTGCCTTCACCACTTTCACTTTCGATTCGTATCTTGCCGTGCAGGCGTGCGGCGCGTTCCTCGAGTATTTTCAGGCCGAGGTGCTCACCCGGCCCGCCTTCAATCACCTTGTCCTGTATACCGATACCGTCATCTTCAATCATGACCATAAAATCATGGTCTGGCGTGGCGCGCATCAGGACGCGCACGGCGTTGGCCTTGCTGTGTTTACGGATATTGGCCAGGGCTTCCTGGATAATGCGCAAGACCTGTATTTCAACTTCAGCAGGCAGTTTGGTCTCGTTCCATTCCAGTTGCAGGAAGGCGCTGATTTGCGAGTCGCGGCGGAAGCGTTCAACCGCCTGTTCAACGGCGGGAACCAGCCCGCGCTTGTCGATAGGCGCGCGGAAGTGGGCGATCAGCTCGCGCAGCTCGGTGTAGGCTTCATCGAGGCTGTTTTCGATACGTTCCAGTTCCTGCCAGAGCGCAGATTCCTCGCCGCTATGCAGGGTCTCATCGAGCACGCGGACCTGGAATTTCAGGCTGGCGAGACTTTGCGCCAGTGAATCGTGCAGTTCATTGGCCAGTCGCGTGCGTTCTTCCATGATCGAGAGCAGGTTGGCTTCTTCGTCCAGGCGGGATTTCTCGATCGCCATGCCGAGGTGGTGGCCAACGCTGGTGAGCAGGTCTTTCATGTCCTCGCGCTCGACCAGACCGTGTTGCTCGGTGAACAGATTGTATACACCCAGTACCTTGCCACGGTAGCGTAGCGGGACGGCGATCATTTCCACACGGTCGGATTCAAAGAACGGTCGGCCGGCAAACTGTCCGCAACCCTTGAGATCATCCAGCGCATAGACTTCGCCGTGGCGGGCGACCTGGCCACACAGGCATCGGTCGATGCTGATGAGCTGTTCCTGTTTTACCACTTCCGGGTCGAGGCCACTGCTGGCAATCAGCTGCATTTCACCCTCACTGGTCAGCATGCGTACTGTACCAGCCCTGGCGTCCACAACATCTTTGAGCGTGTGAAGGAATCGTGTCAGCAGATCCTCAAGATCATTGGCGGCATTGATGTTGGCAGCGATGTCATAGAGGATTTCCAGGGAGTGCGTTTTCTGTTGAATGCGGTGCGTCTGTTGCTCAACTTCGGATTGCATGTTCAATGACAGGGACTCCAGCCGCTCTGCCAGTGCGTTGATATCCTTGTAGAGTTTACTGAAATCCGGCTGGTCTGACTTTGGCAGGCGTGCGCTGAGTTTGCCGTTACGCATCTCGTTGACCCAGTGTCGCAGCTCGGACAGGGGGGCCACCAGGTCGCGGCGGGCGACGTGGAAGGTGAACGCGAGCAGTGCAATGCCTCCAACCAGCAGGACGCTGTTGGCCAGCGGTAACCAGTTGGTTTGTTCCTCTTGCAGGTAGTCCCAGATATTGATCAGGCCCAGTATAAGCAGGGTGATACCCAGCGCAGAGAGCGCCGCCAGAAACTGTCGGGTTGTCGGCCAGTCGGGCAGCGGCAGACGGCGCCGTGGTTGTGTTGCCTTCTTATCCGGTTCAATCATGGCACCCCGTTATTGCTGGGCCGGGTCATTGGGATTGATGAAAATAATTTCCTTGCTGCCATCCAGGTCGACATAATCAATGATTGTGCCGGATAACAGTTCCATGCTCTGGGGGGCGACAACAATTTCTATACCTTCCGACTGGAATTTATGGTCGTCCTCCCGGTTGATATCGTCAAAGCCCAGTGCATAGTGGAAACTGCCATCTTCACGGCGCGTCACGGCGATGCGCAGGGGCATATCGGCCATGTTGCCCTGGGTCGCGGAGTGACGGATGTGTTCGGCAGCTTCAGGCGTCAAACTGATCATAAGTGTATTCCCTTGCGGTCGGTAAACGGGTTCATGGCTTATTGTGCCGTGTTTTGCCCGTCTGGATAAAGTGTAAAAAGCGTTCAGTCCAGCGGTTTTTCGATGTGCTGCGCTGGTGAGTGTAACAGGCCAGCAGCTTATGGCAGCGGTAGCCGTCGTGTTTGCCGTCGACGCCCGTTCCGCGCAGCACATTGTATTCCCAGCCAGCCGGCGGCTCCATATTTTCCAGCGCCGAGTAGTGGAATTCGTGTGCCGCGATCTCGCCCGGGGCGTTTTCACTGGCAGGCCACAAGGGGTCACCGGTTTCGCCCAGGCGCACGTAACCGCGTCCTTGCGGGTGAGGGTGCATGACACTGTCCCCGGGTATCACGCCCACCATTTCACAGCATTTCCCCTGCCAGGTGATAGAGCGTGACAGGTACATCAGGCCACCGCATTCCGCGTAGCTTGGCAGGCCGTTTTCGATGGCCTGGCGAATGGCGCGGCGCAGCGACACATTGGCTTCCA